>Ga0207433_10000438_pt1 | contig 96482 bp, 90 predicted proteins | sample YelNatPaOPGAMG01_FD_187559 | JGI IMG/M metagenome (GOLD analysis project Ga0207433, IMG submission 187559) | Hot spring thermophilic microbial communities from Obsidian Pool, Yellowstone National Park, USA - OP-RAMG-01 (SPAdes) (version 3) | ecosystem: Environmental > Aquatic > Thermal springs...
CAACGGAATGCCCTTCATGTTTTTTTCTTTCCAGTTGCAGCAATAAACATTCCTGCAAATTGCGTGCAGCCACACCGGGTGGATCAAACTGCTGAATTTTTTTTATTAATGCTTCTACTTCTTTTTCGTTGGTATCAATATTTTGCCTAAAGGCCAAATCATCTACTACTGATGATATTTCGCGTCGCAAATAACCATCATCATCTAAACTGCCAATAATTTGTTCAGCAATTTTATATTGCCTATCATCTAAATGCAGCAAACCCAATTGTTGCACCAGTAATTCATAAAAACTGGTTTCACTTTTAATGGGAATTACTTTTGCATCATCCAATTCCGGATAATTTTCATCGCGCATTTTGTAATCTGCAATCTCCCCATCTTCATCTGCCACATATTCACTTAAATCTAAATTCTCATATTCATCCTCGCTGCCATCTTTATCAAAATCTTCATCGCTACTACTATCAAATTCATCTATCATTTCCGGTTCCATGCCCTCTTCATGTTCGTGCTCCTCCATTTCAAGCGCCGGATTTTCTTCCATTTCCTCCTTAATTCTATCTTCCAAATATGCGGTAGGCACCTGCAACAACTTCATTAACTGAATTTGTTGAGGCGATAATTTTTGTAGTAGCTTTTGCTGTAAACCCTGACTTAATGCCATAATTGTTGCTTCCTCAAATTTTTTTTATGTTACCGGCTTTAGCAATGCTATTTAGCACCGGTTGCGTCGCACACTGCAACGTTTTGTTCGCTATTTAGCTAAACAAATCATGCAGTCTACACAAAATCGCGGTAAATTTACAAACAATGCAGGCAACATGGTTACGAAAGTATTCGGTTTACTCCTCAATTTACTGTTAATTACTGCTGTACATGCACATGCACAATCTTTGGAAACGAAGTATAATACAGCTTTTGCCGATACTTTGCATACAATGCCTTACAATCTTAAACCCAATTTTTATACCCAACATTTGCCCTTTTTTTGCCGTCAAGAATGGAAGTGGGAGCAAAAAACTAAAGTACCCTTGCGCTTTAGGCTAGGTAGTTATCAGTATGTAAATAAATTAGAAGGCAAGTTACCCAACACTATTAACGCCGAATAGCAACACGATTGGCTTTTGCTTGTTGCTCAACCGCTGCAATAATTTGCTGAATTTGATGAGGTTCATACCCTAATTGCAAATCAATTGCTGCCTGCTGTCCATTTTGCAAAGCCAACAACAAAGTATTAGGCTGTATTTCAATAGCATTAATGCCAGACCAACTATAGGTTTCCGCTGCTTTAAAAAAAGGAAAATGCCAGGTAATGCCTTCCTTATCAACCAACAAATAATGCCTTGGATTTTTGGTGCTAATTAATCGTAATACGCAATAACCTATTAACAATAAGGCATACAACATATTAAAAATGTTCCGCTTGTCGTGCCCTTGAACATATACTGCAATCTGAAACGCAATAAAGGCAATATTTAATAGAATAATGGCATAAAATAATTTGCGTTGCCAACCCGGCATAACACTGCCTTTATATGGATAAAGTGCCATAAATGAAATAGTTATTGTTTATGCATGAATAGCCTGTTGTTGTAAAACCTTTTCAATGGCGGCTACCATTTTAGCGCCTTTTTCTGCAATTTGCTCAGGTGTCCACAACAAACTGATTGAAGTTGAAATGCAACGACTCATCACAGCATCACTGACCGCAAAGTTTTGTGATTGAATTTTTTGCAAAGCCGCTTGCTGTGCTGTATTTAGCGCATTCAAGGCTACCCCATTTTTTAAATGATGCCATTTGCGTATGTAGTGCCAGTTATTATCAAACCAATAAAAATTACCCGCCAATATGCCTTGGGCCTTCATTTCAGCAACAACAGCACGAGTAATATTCTCAGTTGGCAAAAACCAACTTAAAAAAGTACAGCTATCTCCTGCAGGATCGGGTATTGATCTGAAACTTACAGCCGGAACTTTTTCTAAAATACTTTTTAGTTGAGCATGATTACTGCGTTGTATAGCTAAAAACTGCGGCAGTTTTTTTATCTGCGCTAATCCTACGGCAGCATGTAATTCACTAATGCGAAAGTTATAACCTAAAAACGGATGTTCATCTGCACCACGATCAACACCTTTGTGGTCGTGACCATGATCGGTATATCCATCACATTTTTCATATATTGACTCACTATTGGTCATTACCACGCCCCCTTCGGCACAGGTAATGGTTTTCACAAAATCAAATGAAAATGTACCTGCATCGCCAATGGTACCTAATGCTTTTCCTTTATAAGTTCCGCCAATACTTTGGCAGGCATCTTCCAATAAAATTAAATGATGTTTCTTGCATATTTCTTTCAAAGCATCTAAATCGGCCATGCTACCACACATATGCACCGGCATAACACATTTTGTAGCCGAGGTAATGGCAGCCTCAACAGCGGCAGGATTTAGCGTTAATGTTTCATCTACATCTACCAATACCGGAATTGCACCTACACTTAATACCGCTTCAAAACTGGCAACAAAAGTAAAAGCTGGCATAATTACCTCATCGCCTACACCTATGCCTAATGCAGCCATTGCGGTGGTTAAAGCAGCTGTTCCACTACTGGTTAACTGTGCATAATTACAGCCAAAAGTTTGGGTAATGGCCGTTTCTAATTCTTTGGCCTTCCAAATACCTTTACGTGGACCATCAAATCCATAACGCATTAAGATACCGGTTTCCAGTACCTCATTCACTTGTTTTTTTTCTTCTTCGCCAAATAATTCAAAACCGGGCATATTGTTATTTTTAAAAATTAAAGAGTAGGTGGCAAAATTAGCAAAATATTGCGGGATGCATCATTTTGTATCATGAACCTTCATGAAAACCTTAATGCAAACTTATTACACGATAAATCTTCCAAGCATTAGGATATTTTTTCCAAATAATAGTATATCGGCTTTGTTTGGAGTGTTTAGGCGAGGGTTCCTGATTATTATGAAAAATATGTAAGCCAATTTCAACAGCTCCAAAATTGGGAATAGGATATACTTCCATGCTTCCTTTTACTAATTCGCGGGTTACTTTACCGCAAATATTTTTTTGTGTTGCATCAACTATATTTTTTTTGGAGTTTGACAATCCACCTTTATCATGATAAAACTCAATACTATCATCATAAAAATCTGCATATTGTTGCAACTCAGTAGCGCATTGGTTATAATGATTAAAAAACAAACTATCTAAATGAAAAATTGTGTCATACAAAGCTTTATCATCCGGAGTGTAATTTTTAGTCAACGCATATTGCATAATATGCGAATGGGTACAAGCACTAAATACAAGCACTGCCATTATTGCAAAAACACTTTTCCATAGTTTCATTTAACATAGTTTATTATGTAATTGGTATGAATTACCTAATTAAAAAAACTAATCAGCATATTGCAGATTATGATTATTAATGAGTAAAAATTACATGAAACTTTTTCTCTTTCGCACTACATATCCTTCAAAATGGCTAATCATAAGCAACTACTATGTTTTCAATTGAACAAAGAAATTTTAGTGAATTGACTGGCAGTTGCCCATTATACTTTTTTTAATCTAATGAAACTAAGCTATTTGTTTCTTTTTAAAACTACAGAACAAAAAGTTTTGAACGGTATGAAACGGTGTTAAATGGTCTTCGGTAATACAGCGAATTTTAGCAAACCCCATTTGCAACTCATTCGTTAATTCATCTTCGCTATACTTATGTACAGGTAAGCCACTGCATTTATCAGGGCCTTTATCTGAAAATGTACCAATGGTTAAATAATTACTTACTGCTTTTCGTGCTTTTTCCAAATAAGCATGCACTTGTTCGGCAGTTGTTAAAAAATGAAAAGTAGCTCTATCGTGCCAAACATCATAAGTTTCTGTAGGTTCAAAATTATTAATATCACTTACAATCCATTTCACTTTATCGGCATTTGCACCTAGCTTTTTTTGGCTTTTTCCAATGCAGTGGCTGAAATATCTAAAACGGTAATATTTTCAAAACCTTCTTGCAATAAATAATCAACCAATTTACTGTCACCACCGCCAATATAAATAATTTTGGCTATTTTGGGTAGTTGAAATGTATGTATAAACTGTAATGAGGTTGTGGGTATTTCCTGTGTCCAACTAACCTCATGTGGTTGTTTGGTGCTATACACCTGCTCCCAATGTTGTTGTAAAGTATTTTCCATAGTACAAAATTGATACCCTTAAGTTAGTCATTTTGTAATAAAAGTTACAAATAGCATTTAGTCAACCATAAAAAAATTCCCTTTGGTTTTAAACCGTAATTACCATAGGTTCAATACCGTTCGAATTAACAATGGCATAAATTTTATCGGCTATGGTTTCGGGTAATGTCCATTTAGAAAAATCGGCATTCGGCATAGCGGCTCTGTTTTGTGGTGTGTCAATAATATTGGGTACAATTACGTGAATATGCACCTGCGTTCCATTTGCCTCTGATTGCATTATTTCGGCTAATCTAAATAATAGTGACTTAGACAACCCATAAGCAGTTACCCCTTTGGCATGCTGTGTATTTAAGCCTGCTTTTGAGCCAGTTAAAAATAAATGTCCTTTATTTTGTTGTAGCATTTGTAAAAAAACAGGTCGTGCAATATTATACGCTGTTTCAAAATTAAGTGCAATTTGTTGTTGCATTTTGCTCAAATCAGTTTCTGCAATAGTACCCATTGTAAAGCCTCCGGCAGTTAGTACAGCCACATCAATATGTGGGGTTGCAGCAATAACTGTATTAATGCTAGTTTGGCAATTTTGTTCGTTTAATAAATCGGTTGGCAGTTGTGTAACTGATAAATCTTTCCAAGCATCCATTTGGGTTATTGAATGCACTAATGCATATACGTTGTATGCCTCATTAGCAAATTTTTGTACTACTGCTTTACCCAAATTACCGGCTGCTCCAGTTACTACTATTGTTGGCTGAGCCATTATAAAATGGTTTTAAAAATGAAAGATATTTTTATGAGAAATAAACGTCATTGTAAACATTATTTCAAACGCACATATTTTTCAATATTTACTCTACTTGTGTTGGTTCCGGGAATGGATTCATTCCCTTTTTGTATCAAAGTATCTTGATGCAGTTCAACGGTAAAAGTAAAATCATTGTCTTCCCAATTCCTATCACTGCAATATGCTAAATGCTCCGTATATTGGTTACCTTTTAAAGTATAATTACCCCCACCAGCCAAAAATACAGCATTACTATCTTTCCCCTTATGCAAATCGTGTTGCAAAAAAGCAAAGTGTGTAGGATTAATAATTTTAATAAAAGAAATTTTTTGGTTATAATTTGTAACTACGGTATCATTACCCTGAATTAAAGTACCGCTTAATAATTGCCACGTACCGATAAGTGGATTATTATCGGATGTATTGATTGAATGATGGTTATTGCAAGCGCAACTAAACACTATGAATAAGATGAATGAAAGTATTGTTTTCATTATTACAATTTAAAAAATTATTCGCATACCATCCTCTTCACCACACACAGAAATTTACTATTAAATTCCCATTTTAACCAAACATTCTTTCAAATAGCACTTATATAACATTAGAAAAATTATGTGCATTAATATGGAAAAAAATTATGCAATTTCTTTTAGCTACTTAAAAAATTTGTATTACATAGGCAGCGCAACACCAGAAAGTTGCTGACAAATTTGTAAAAATTTTTCTTGTACTAACGAATCATTGGCAGCTGGTAAATATTGCGCCGGTTGTTGATGATAAAAATATTTTCCACGCACTAATGCTGCTGCATCATTGCTTACTGCCAGCCAAACCTGTGTTTCATAACCTTTTTGCAAATCATCCGGTGCACCGGCACCGCCCATTTTAGTGGGTACCCAACCCGGATGCAATGCATTGGTGTAAACTTGTGGCCATAGTCTGCTTATAGCCATTGATAAAATTAAGTTATGCAATTTGGTATCGGAATAAGATATGCGATGATGTTGCATATTATTCATTAATGCATCCATGTTAGGGTTGCCTTGTAAATGCATAACAGAACTAACACAAATCAATCTTTTAGGTTGATGCATTAATGCCGTTAAAATATAAGGAGCTAAACTATTTACCAAAAACAACTCCGATAATGATCCTTTCTGGTCGTTGGTAGATTTATATATACCGGCATTATGAATCACGGCATCAAAAACTCCTACTTCATTCGCTGCATTGGCCAATGAATGAATAGCATGTATGTCAGAAAAATCGGCTATTAAAACATTAGCAGCCTCAGGTAATTTGGCTTTTAATTGTTCAGCTCTGGTTGCATTACGTGCATGCAGTGCAACGTTATGCCCTAAGTTTATCAATTGTTTTGCAGCCAAAAAACCTAATCCGTCGGCTGAGCCGGTAATGAATATGCTTGCCATATACTTGCTTTCAAGTTTTAAAATTAGGCAGAAAAAAAGATAAGTGAATTACACAAATGATATTTTGTTAAAATATTTTCAACTTACGAAACAATAAACACAACATAGTTAATAATGAAGTAATTTGCTGCAATTTTATTTGCAATCATTTCATATGCAACCTATTCTTATTTATTGTTACGATGCCTACTGTGGATGGTGCTACGGATTCAGCCCAGTTTTAAAAAAAGTGACAGCTGAATTTTCAACCTATTTTAGTGTTGAGGTTTTAAGTGGCGGTATGATTTTACCGGAACAACCCACCCCTATTGGTGTAATGGCACCGTACATTCAACAAGCCTACAAAACTGTTGAAAACACTACTGGAATAACTTTTGGAGAAGATTATTTGTGGCATATTTTTCATCCGGAATTAAGCGATTGGTTCCCTAATTCCGAAAAACCGGCTATAGCGCTTTGTATTTTTAAAGAATATCTCCCCGAAAAACAACTGCAGTTTGCCGGCGATTTACAATATGCTTTAAATTTTGAAGGGCGCGACTTAACGGATGATGAAGCTTATCGTCATTTGTTACATCAATATCAAATTCCTGAAGAGGAATTTTACAAAAAACTACATGATGAAACTTACAAAGAAAAGGCCTACTATGAGTTTGCACTTTGCAAGCAATTACAGGTTACAGGTTATCCTGCTGTTTTATTACAAACCACTGAAAGCAAATTATATTTATTAGCAAAAGGATTTACCGATGAAGCAACGCTTCGCCAACGCATTAAAAATGTATTAAAAGAGGTACAAATACTACCCTAATTAATACCATTTACAAAAATTCACTAAAGCATAAACCCTTAATTCTTTAACTTTCATTCTGATTGAATATATCAGCATATTCAATTTTTGGGGGCAATGTAAGCCCATTTAATTTTTACAACATTCATTATTGTTCATCAAAATAAAAATCACATGAAGAAAATGTACTTATTGCCTATTTTATTAGTAGGAATGAATCTGGGCATCATAGCACAACCGGCTCCTCCAGCTCCACCTAAGCCCCCAATGGATTCTGCTGCCAAACCCATAGTAGCAGTTACACACCATAGTATTGTAATTGCAGGCAAAACCATTAATTATACTGCTACAGCAGGTACACTTATTTTAAACAATGAAAAAGGAGAACCCATTGCCAGTTTTGGTTATGTAGCTTATACAAAAGAAGGTGTTACAGATTTAAGTAAGCGCCCGGTTTTGTTTGGTTATAATGGAGGTCCGGGCTCTGCTTCATTATGGTTACACATGGGTGCATTAGGACCTCGCCGTGTTGCGGTGAATGACTTATCCGGACCTACACCACCCCCTTACAAAGTTGAAGACAATCAAAATTCTATATTAGATGTTACTGATATTGTAATGATAGATCCTGTAGGCACCGGCTTTAGCCATGCCATTGGCAAAGCGCAAAACAAAGATTTTTGGGGTGTTGACCAAGATCTTCGTTCTATCAGCAATTTTATTAAAGAATATATTACTGAAAACGATCGTTGGAATTCTCCCAAATATTTATTGGGTGAAAGTTATGGCACCATGCGTTCAGCAGGTGTTGTAAATTATTTGCAAGAACGTTTGGGCATTGCTGTGAATGGCGTTGTACTAGTTTCTTCTGTATTAGACTTGCGTCAACTGACTTTTGGTGCCGGAGATGATATTTCCTACGTAATGTATTTACCTACTTATGCTGCTACAGCTTACTTTCATAAAAAATTACCCAATCAACCCGCCGACTTCAAAGCTTTTATTAATGAGGTAACGAATTATGCCAAAGGCACCTACACCACAGCATTAATGATGGGAGATAAAATTGATGCTGCTACAAAAAATGCAGTAGCTGAAAAACTTGCAGCATATACCGGTTTAAGTAAAGAGTATATTTTAAAAGCAAACTTAAGAGTAAATGAACCTCAGTTTACACAAGAACTACTACGCGACCAACACCTAACTGTTGGCCGTTTAGACAGTCGCTTTACAGGTATTGATCAAAATTTATTAAGCGAAAATGCAGAGTTTGATCCACAGAGCACAGCCATTACCCCTGCCTATACTGCGGCATTTTTAAATTACTTGTATGGTGAATTGAAAGTGAATAAAAACATGTATTACCACACTTCTGCTTACAATGCAGAAGGATTTCATTGGGACTGGCAACGCAAGGGCGGTATGTGGGGCGAAGGTGTATATCCACCCACCACTGCACCTGACTTAGCCAATGCCATGAGCAAAAATCCAAGTTTAAAAGTTTTAGTTTTTAATGGTTACTACGATTTGGCTACACCATTTTATGGTACTGAATATACAATGGATCATTTAGGATTGGAACCTGCTATTCAAAAAAATATTAGTATGAAATATTTTGATGCAGGGCATATGATGTATGTTCATCCTGCTTCATTAGTAACATTTAGAAAAGATATTGTTGATTTTATTAACAGCACGAATCCTTAACAAACCTATCTTAAAAACCGGTGCAATGTTTGCACCGGTTTTCTTTTATACTAACCCTAATAACATAAATGTTAACCCATGCAAAAAATTTGGTTATCCAATCCTGAACCACACGATTTTCCTGCTGCCACAGATTATTTAGAATTATTATTTCCATTAAACAAAGCCAAACAATTAACCACGCAACTAAAAAGCGTTAAAACTATTTCCAAAAAAGCAAAGGATATATTACGGGCTGCTCAATTGCCTTTGTTACCTGCTGATAATATTCATGTAAAAGAAAATATTAAGAAAGTAAAAAAAGGTGGAAAACTGTCGCCCATTTTAATGGTTAGAGGTAATGAAAAACTAATAATTGCCGACGGTTATCATCGGCTATGTGCCATTTATTATTTATCAGAAGACCTGGAAATTCCCTGCCGACTTGTTTAAAAATCAACTTATAATTTTGGAGGATTATCCTTCCAATGCCATAAATGTAAACAGGCATAAGTTCTATAGGGCTTCCAACGGCTAGCAATTTGTGTAAGTTTTTCACGCATAGCAGTTTTAGGCATTTCGGGTAGTCCATAAATAAGTTGTATGGTTTGTTGTATACCTAAATCATCAACAGGAAAAACATCTTCTCTAGCCAATGTAAACATTAACAACATCTCTACTGTCCACCTGCCTACCCCCTTTATTTGTGTTAAATACGCAATCACTTCATCATCAGTCATTTGCTTTAGTTGGCGATATTCCATTCCCTGTTCTAAAGCAAACTCAGCTACGTTATGCACGTAGTTTGCTTTAGCATGCGATAAACCTATACTCCTTAACTGTTCATACGAAGTTTGTGCAATATCAATAGGTTCCGGCATAGTAGTATATAAGTTCAAAAACCTACTCTTAATAACAGCTGCTGCTTTCACCGATAGCTGTTGCCCAATAATAGCATTGCACAATTGCAAGTAAATTCTTTTCCTTCTTTGCAACTGAAACGGTGTATGGTGGCGAATGATAGCGGCCAGCTTTTTATCTTTTTGCAAACAATTCAAATAATGACTCATAAAATTCAACTATTCAATACATAAAAATTAATGCAAATAAAAAATCTTCCATCAATTAAAATACTTATATTCGTAATATTATAATTTTCGAGATGCTTTATATTTAGCAATAATCCCATCTACAAATAAAGATAGGTAGGCTTTTAACAAAGAAAAGAACAAAACCATTTAAACATGAAAAAACATAACATCCTTTGGTATTTCATATTGCTATTAACATCTATTAATGTTGCAAAAGCACAGGAGCAGGAGTATATTTTGTACAAAAATTCAACCGGTATTTCACATAACAATATTGATGCAAAACAAATGATGAAAGTGACGCCCGGCGAAGATTATTATCATGCTAAAACTTATTATATCAGTAATAATCGTTTGGCTACGGAAGGCAATTATTTAGATAACTTTTGCCTACAAGCTGATGGCCCTTTTAAAAATTATGATGAAAATGGAGTATTACTGGATTCAATGCTATTTAAAGAAGGTATTTTAATAGAAAGAACTGCATTTTATACCAACGGTAATAAAAAATCGCATTATGTAAAAGCACATGATAAAGTACCTGCTGTTCAATTGGGCTGGGATGAGCAAGGACAGCCTTTACCTAATTATATAGCCGTACAAACGCCTGAATTTGTGGGTGGTATTAAAGGGTGGCAAAATTTCATCAACAAAAATCTGGATATAAAAGTGGCTATGCAACCCAATATTCCTTTAGGAATTTATACAGTTAAAATGGATATATGGATAACAAAAAACGGAAAACCCACTCAATTTATAGCTATTGATTCACCAGAAAAATGCAAGCCCTGTTTGTTAGAAGCCATTCGTGTTTTAAAATTATCGCCAGCATGGCAACCGGCATTTTTTGATGGGGTGGCGGTCGATTTTCCTATGCTATTATCTATGAGTTTTAATACCACAATGGCTAATTAATTTGGCTATCATCTACCATGCCTATTTTATACAAATTGGTATCACTCGTAACGTGTAGTAATAGCATGCCATTTTTATCATTTGTCAAATTCAGCATGCAGCATATCTACACAAAAAAAATGTTGGTAATTTGCTGTATCCTTTGTCGGAGATAAAATATTCCCGGCAGAGTTGTACCCGGTATGATTCAGAATATCACTTCTTTTATTAAAACCCGAACGGCTTTAGCTGTTGGGTTTTTATTTGCCACCTCCAGTTTAATATTCGGTATTTGGGTGGCTGCCATTCCCGGCATTAAAAGTCGCATGCATTTTTCCGATGGCTCTCTAGGCCTATCCCTTTTACTTTCACCTTTAGGGGCTATTACCGGAATGCTGCTATCCACCCGTGTATTTAGTAAAGTACCGGTAGGTAAATGGATGGTAGGTGGATATATTGCCATGGGTTGTATAATGATAGCTCAAATTAATTCAGCCAATAGAATCATGTTTTGGACATGCTTATACTGCTACGGACTCATTAGTTTTTTAAATGGTGTTTCAAGTAATGCCACAGTTAATTTGTTAGAAAAAAAACACAATCGTTTATACATGAGTACCTGCCATGGCATGTATAGTTTGGGTGGTGCCATTAGTGCAGGTATAGCCGCATTATTATTTTTAATACATATTCCGCCTGGCATTCAAATAATATTGGTGGTATTGTTTATTGCTACCATTATTTTAATGAATAAAGCTTATTTATTAAGTAATACGGAAATCATCCATTCACGCTCACAAGTTAAAATACCATCCTTAACCATATTGGGAATTTCCTTTATTTGTATGGTAAGCTTTATGGCAGAGGGCTGTGTAGCAGACTGGAGCGCCATTTATTTTAAAGAAGTATTACACGCCCCCAAAGCCATGTTAAGCCTGGGTTATGCCGGATTTTCAGTTGCCATGACTTTCGGAAGATTAAACGGCGACACGCTGATTACCAAATTAGGCAGTAAAAATATGGTAATATATGGCGCTTTATTAGCAGCAAGCGGATTTTTAGTAGTAGTTACTGCATATCAACCATTCATAGCAATTATTGGCTATATAATGATAGGCTTAGGAAGTTGTACCATTGTACCTATTGTATTCAGAGCTTCAGCCAACATACCAGGTGTAACAACAGTTGAGGGTTTTGCAATGGTTACAACCGGTGGATTAGTAGGATTTTTAACCGGACCATCCGTAATAGGTTTTATTTCTGAACATGCAGGACTATCCAAAGGATTATCTTTATTGATTTTAATGTGTAGTTTATCCGCTTATGTAGGCTATCGAAATCCGTTCATCGCCAACAAAAAAAATATTCCGGAAGCACCAATAGCATATGATGAGCAATTATACTAAATAAAAAATCCTATTTTGATTTTGGGTGAAACAAAATAGGAAACAAAACACTACCCCTCTCTTTTTTAACCATGAAAACCAAACGCCATTTTTTTAAATGAGGTATTCATCAATTATTTAAAAAAATTAATTGTACGTAATAACTATTGCCCACCATTCACAAACTCAATTACATGCGCTTGTACATATACTTCTTTTCGGAAATAAATCGGAAACAGTATTTGTACTAAATTTTCTTCGGTAGTAACATTTACAACAGCCCTGGCACTGCCTATTAAATTGGCTTGCTTTAGCATATCGGCTTTTGCCATTGCAACCAATGCTTTGTGCGATAAACCACCAATTCCCAATACATAAGTGGCTTGCGCTTTCCCTGATACCAAACCAACTACCTTGTAATTTTTTTGAGATAAGGTTACATTCGTAACATTATTGTTGAAATTGGCTGTTAAAGCCGTATTCATTCCACAACTGCTTAAAAGAATCGTCATTAAAATGACAAAAAGTACATTTTTGAATTTCAACATAAATTTGGCTTTATAAAAAGATATTTGGTTAAATAGTGTTACAAGTAATTGAGCCTGAACACATAACAAAATTACTTTGCTAACAACCTAAAGCTGAAAATTTGGTAGATAATTGCATTATTTAACCGGTTATGTATTTTCTTTGCATAAAACCTAAGAAAACAGTATATTTATATATTAGTTATTAACCAAATAACTTTCAAAAGTTGAACTACCCCCTTATGAACCTATTGAATAAATGGTTATGGATAATGGCTTTTTGTCATGTATTCTCTATGGCCAATGCCCAAAATGATACTGTTCATCATCCTGAAATAGAATTTTTATTAAAGTACCCTAAATCAGTTCATATCACTTTACCCGGAAGAAATGCGCAGTTTATTAACTTACCACACCCATGGGAAAACCAAAGACAAGTACTTTTAAAATCAGATACTGCCATCTACCTTTTTATAGATGGATCAGGCATCATTTATCAATACAAGCAGCATCATTTTGTTAGAATAGACTCCACTATCTACAGGGGTTACAATTTTGGAACATTTCCATTCGTATACAATAATGAGTTATACAACTTAGGTGGGGGCGGTTATTGGCGGATTACTGGACATTTGCGAAAATTTAGCAATAAGGCACATGAATGGTATATTATTCCTTTAAATGAAGAAGACCCTGTACAAAATGAACCTAATGCCACCATGATTTGGTATAACCCCAATGCAGGAAAAATTTATTGTGCCAATTTTATTGACAAAAATGAGGGAATAAAAAAACAAACAACACAAAACTATAACCAGTATAAAGTAAAAGTACTTGACCTAAACACCATGAATTGGACCAATTTAGGTATGCTAAATAAAACTTTATGACCATTTACCAAAACTACACAAGAAGTGGCTATGACCCCTTGGGGAGCCTTATTAGATAATGATGGGAAAAAACTATTGTGGAACTTTGAAAAAAACACCCTGTACCGTTTGCCATTGGAAAATGACAAAAGCCAGTTTATTACTACAAATTATTTAAATGGCAACTTGTTTTGTGTAGATTCTACGCTTTACTTATGCGAAAAAGATAAAATTGATACCATTCCGCTCAGTTTATCTGAATTTGAAAATACGGGTATACCAATATATGTAAAAGAAATGAAGCAGTCGAATAGTAATAGCTACATCATTATTATTATAATCGCAAGTTTAATAGTATTAGTTGGTGGAGTAGCATTTTGGAGGTATTATAAACCGAAAAAACACACACCATTCGTTCAACAAATAGTTACCAATAACATAAGTAGCGAAATAAGCTTACCGACTAAAAATTTCCCTGACTATACTGATCAGGAATGGGAAGTATTAAAATTGATTTTACAACGCACACAAAATAATGTGCCCACTACTATTGAAGAATTAAACAGCATATTAGGTTTAAAAAATAAAAGCTTGGAAACACAAAAGAGTCAACGACATAAAATTCTTACTTCCATCAATCAAAAGTACTTAGCCATAAAAGGCACAGAACTTATTATTCGTGAACCGGATGCTATTGATAAAAGGATTAAAGTGTACCATATTCATCCCAATGCGGTAGATGAATTAAAGGCCAATATGAAGTAGTTTTCATCAATAATCAATTAAAACAAATATTTATGGGATGACTTAAAAATTGTTCCATTGCGTTCCTGCTTCATTGTCATACCCATATTTACGAGATATTGTTGTTCTACCCAACGCATCTGTTTGATAATAAGTCCACCCAACTTTTGCAGGTGCTAATGTTACCTGTGTAGATAATAAACCATTACAGCCCATTGCCTCTGTACAATTAATTACTCTAACATTTTCCATGAAAACGGTATTTCCTAAAACAAGCTGACCTGAATTACCCATTTGTAAAACGGATAGTAACCCATTTTTTAATACAATGCCTAGTTGCATAGCCCTTTTTAAATCGGCACTTGCTCCTGTTATATTCATAGAAAATAAAAATTGATTGCTGTTTTTCCCACCCTCAGAAAAAGACAGTATAGAAATATTACCTTCAAAACCTCGCATGAATGCATCACCTTTGATTAATTTACCCGTTTCATCAAACAGCTTTAAATAAACTCTTTGGTTTTGAGCCCATGTGATAAGCGGGAAGTATAACAAAAAAAGTATAATTGCACGCATAATATAGATTTTTAATAATTAATTTTATTTAGAGAAGCCCGTAAAAACTCCTGAACCGGGATATTGAGCATCATTCATCCACAAAACTCTTTTCCCTTTTTGTGCCGTAAAATAAACATCATAAACTTTTGGTTTACCACTGATATCTGAAAAACGAATTTGCCAATTATTAACTGACTCAAAAACACCATTACTTTTACTTTGCAAAACACCTGTTCTTCCACCAAAACTGTTAGTAGCTATCAATTGCCATTCATAATGGTTGCTCCCGTCAAAATTGAACCATTGCGTTGAGGCATAGGTTTGCATTCCAGCACTTTGACCGGTATAAATATTAGTATAGTAGGTATTACTTGTAAAACGATCCGTCCATTTACCGGTACCAAATAAATCTGCAGCGGCCACAGCAAATTTATTTCTACCAGACATGTTATCAAGTGTTTGCAATACATCAGCATTACTATCCCATTGAATTGATTCCGGATCAAAATGAAAAGTAGATACAAAATCAGCTTTTGTGGGTGTTATAACTTCTATCCAACCGGCACTCCGTTTAAACAATACCAGAAAAACTTGTTGTTTAGTTACATTTGAAACAGCATTCCCAAATCCAATATAAGGTCTATTAAAAGTATTAATGTAGGTAGTTCGGAAATTAGTTAAGTTACTGTAACGAGGTGCCACTAAAATATTCCATGCAGTTCTAACAAGCGGATCTGTATCTGCAGGAAATATTGTTCCTTCTTTAGGATAATGCAATAAAACTTTGTAATTATTTTTTGATACTTCTACCCAATCTTCCTTTTCAATTGCAGTCCAACCATCATCAAAATTTGTAGTATTAAATGTAAACTTAGAATTCGCAACAGGCGTTTCAATCTGCATCCATTGATTGTTGTTTTGTATCAATAATGTAGAATCCGAAACCAATTGTTTGAATTGTACAGACGATAAAAAATCATCAATTAATGAAGTATATACAGTACTGTTAAACATCACTAATATATTTACCATAGTATTTTTGCGAGTTGCATTTACTAGCAGCGCAACACCGTTTAATTCACCTTCATTAAAAGGTGCATAACCACTAATAGCTTCCCATTCCTGTTCTTTTATTGGTTTTTGCATTTCCGGTTCATTGTTTACGTGCAAGTTTTGCTTTACCAATTGCTGCCAGGAAAGGTCAAAGTTTTGTTTTAGTGTACTCGTTGCTGTGGCGCTTTTAAAAATTGATATTTTACACCACTCCTTATTTTTTTGATTGACAGTATAATAATTTCTTACGTCTTGAAATGTCTGTTGCTCCCATCCAATGGGTGGTTTAAACGTTACAAGATCAAAACTATCAATTTGGGCGTTTAAGCTGCTAATGAAAAACAATGGCATCAAAAGCACACCAATGCTATGCATTAATTTAGTTAATATAAAAAGATTTCATTAATGCATGATTAATAAATTGGAACATTGGTAAAAGTTCCTTTCATATCGCCGGCAAAGCCATTGGTAAAGGTTTCCATCATAGCATCGCCTTTTTTAATGGGCTTAAGTCCTTGAATCATCACACCAAATGTAAAATAACCACTTGCTTTACCATTTTCTACTTTTTCAATAACAAACTTGCAGGTAGGAGATGCAGCAGGTAAATGACGAATTAATCCCTCATCCACAAAATTGGCCATATGTCCGTTGGTAACAATAGGTGAAAATTTATATACATACGGTTTTTTATCTGTTCCATAAAACAATACCGCTTCATTGTCTTTTATTTCAGCATATTGTTTAGTTCCGTATAATGGCTGCTTTTGATTAATCTCCTGAAAATTGAATGTTTCAGGTTTTAAATTGCTATTCACAGATACAAGATGAATCTTCACATAATTTTCTTTGCTATTACCCTCTTCTTTACTTGCAATGAATGTATAAGTATTTTCACCTGTTTTCATAAACTGAGCAAACGGTAATTGTGTATTTAAAATTTTACTTTGCAATTGCAAATTGGTATTACCTACCGCAGTACTGTTTTTTCCGGTTGATGTATTTGTACTAGGCTTAACTGCATTGGGTTTGCTTTCGGAATTTGAGTTAATGGTGTTGGTATAATTATCGGCTTCAGGCTTAAATATAAATTCAACCCTTCTATTTTGTGCTTTACCTTCCGGTGTTTTATTATCAGCAATGGGTTGTGATTCTCCACGCCCTTCTGTAGTAAGTTTGGCTCCATCAATATTATATTGACTAACTAAAATATTTTTTACCGTTTCAGCACGTTGTTGTGAAAGTTTTAAATTCAAAGCATCATCACCATCACTATCCGTATGGCCAACAATTTTAACCGGTGTGGTTGTTTCTTTTAAAACTTTACTTAAATCCAACAATGCACCCATACTTTCCGGTTTTAAATTAGCAGTGCCACTATAAAATAATAGGTTACTAATTAATTTACCTTCTTCAAAACGAGAACGGGTATCGGGTACATCCTTTGCAACACGAATATTACTTACATAATAGTCTGTTCCACCCACACTGCCGAAATTGAAGCCAAATTGATTAGGCAAATAAGTTTCATTTACAGCAGGCAAATCATATAACTTTCTATCATTCCACCACATTCTAAAACGCTTACCTTGTACACACATACTAACATGTACCGGTGTTAAATTATTGTAAGGTAACTCCTCAGACATATTATCTGATAGCCGTTTATCGAGATTTCTGAGGATAGCGCGGCTTTTATTTTCTCCCGCAATGATAGATTCAAAATATATTGCCGGCTTAGCGCTTTGTAAAATACCCTCATCAGTTACTAAATTACCTCCTGTATTATACAAAACAATATCGAGCCTTGGATCGTATGAATTCTTTACAATCAACAAATCAAATTCTATAGTGAAATTATTTCCCCAACTTTGTTTTTTGTTGCGCGACATATGTGTAGCATTGCTACCGGGCAATTTTACCCATTTGCCCTCTAAGCCATCAATGGTTACTACTTCAGCCGATTTAGAAGTAATCCAACCCTCAGGAGCTTCACCAATATTATCTTTTTCGAAATTATCAAAATATAAAATGGTAGTACCCGGAACAAAATCGAATTTGCTATACACTTTTAAATCGGGTTGACGGGATTGTCCTCCTGTCGTTGCATTATCCCCGGCATCAGATTTTTTGGGATCATCATTTGTTTTAGGTGCATCCGCTTTATCAATTTTTTTTGATACAGCTTGTTCTGCTTTTTGTTGCAGCTTTTTTAAAAGCTGACTATGGGCATTGTTTATACAAACCAATATACCCAAGCTTAACATTATTAGTTTCATTGTATGTATTTTAATGTTTAATTGAGGCTTTCTAATAAACCTGTTCCACCCATCGAACTACTGCCACTCACCAAACTAATTCTACCTTCTACCCCTACATCAGCAGACCCCACACTTGCTCCTGCCTTACCAATTACATAGGCATCTTTTAAGCCGGTTCTATCAATTTCAATACCCACTCCTCCACCTATTGTTGCACCAACTTGTATAGGACCAACTTCTATTTCTTTACCCGCTTCTGCTGTTATTTCAACTGTGCAATTCATAAATTGATCTGCAAAAGTTTCCTTATCCATATTCTGTTTCAAACTTCCCTTAATAAAGGGCACATCAATAGAAGTGGTTACCCTACTGCAATCAAAACTTGCCTTCATCACAATCATGTTTAACTCTGTATGGTATTGGCATGCAACATCATCAAACTCAGCTAACTTAAATTTGCTGGAAGGTTTATTTTTCGATTCTTCTGCACATCTGTATAAGGTGTTTTTTTCAAAATGGGCTTCGCGTAATGCTTCCCACCATTTAATTTTCATAATTACTTTGCTGACTTCAAATTCTTCTGGCCATTGCGTATATTTTAACCAGTGCACTTCCTCATTCAATTTACGGCGGAATAAATCCAGCATTTGTTGTTTTAATTCTTCAGCCTCAGTATTAACAGTTTGCAAATAATTATTTGTCAACATTTTTTTTTCCCCGCAAAAACTTTTGTTAGCAAATCCTTCACCCGTTTGTTCCGCTTCTTTTTCATTAATGTTATGCAACATGGAATCATACGTTTTTTTCAATTCATTTTTTTCGTATAAAAACTTCATTTGTTTTTCATTCAGTCGCTTTAGTTGCACCATATAATTACTCGACTCATCGTTCAACGCTTTTAATTTTAAAGTTGCTTTTGGAGCATAAAAAGGCATTACCGTTAATGTACCTGTTGTTTTACCCGTTAGCAATGCTTTATTGACAAATTGTATGTTTTGATTAATTTGTATTGAATTTTTCTGTTGTGCTAATTCCTGTAAGCCTTTTAAAGTTTGTTTCAATTTTTCAATCTCTTCATCGCACATAGCTCTGTAATCATCCCAAACTTTCTCTAATGCAATGCACTCATCAACCGATTTAGGATACGCCGGTTGTTGATATTCCGATAAAATGAGATTTTCATCATTACCTGGCAATTTCCATTCAATATCTTTCTCAGAAATTGTTACACCAAATTTTCTAAGTCTACCTTCTTTTTCATTTGTATATGCGTGATGTAACGATTGCTTTACTGCATTAATAGCACCGTTTTTGTTACCCTTGCTTTCTTCAATGTATGATTTGGTAAGATTAGCTTGCGGATGATATGCATACAGACGAATTGCACTATCTAAATATTTTTCAGCTTTATTCATTTCACCTAATCCATACCAGGCCTGACCCAAGTTATTAAGTATGGCATTATTATTCGGATACTGTTTATTTAAATACTGCAGAATAGGAATAGCCAGGGGTTCAGCGCTGCTCATAATTAACATAGAAGTATAATTGCTCAAATTGTCTATATTATTAGGATTTTGTAAAACTATTTTACCCATAACATATACAGCAACTGCCTGATTTCCCATCATCCAAATCCCCACAGCTGCTCTTCCGGCTTGTGCAGCAGGCAATGACATTAATTGTTGAAATATTTCATCCCCTAACGTAACAATAGAAGCACCCATAACCTGTTGAATTTTTTGCTGACCATATTTTAATAAAGTAATTACACCCTGTTGTGTAACAGGTGTGGGTGGTATACGACTAATTCTTCCCGTATTTCTTACGGGAACTATTTGCGTTTCTTTTGCATAAGCCTTACTCAATTGCTTATCATTTACATGGGACACTTGTTGAGCAGTTTTATTAAAATCAGGAAGAAGAATACCTAAACTGTCCATCGTCTTTTTTTCCTTAGCACTCATATTACTCATTTGCTTTTGAGCCTGTCGTATTAAGGCTTGCATTTCTTGTTGTGTAGGTGGCTGTTCAACATTGCTTTTTTTAACAGATTGCCCTATTAATAAATTGCTGCATAGAACTATAAAAAAGACTAACGAACATTTCAATATTTTACAACAAAAAACAGCGTTCATCTTAAAACATTTATTGTTGATTTAAAAATTTATTTCAAAGCATTTGTATGTAGTTGTGCAATCTCTCCCGCAACAATATTGGCAACATTAGCCACCTGACGAATCAAACGTTCCATATACTTACTATTCAACAAATCAATGAATGCATCAGAACGGATATATACATCATTATGCTGATCCATTCCTATTTTAATCAAGTCAAAATGATCAGCCTGCTGTAACAAGTGGTGCATTACAAGTGAATCATCTTTAAAAGATTGCACCTCAGATAAATTGGTATAAATAATACATAAATCACTTACGCGCTGAATAACAATTTGATAATCCGGAATACTGCTTCCACTGTATGGAATAACTGCTATGCTATCATTTATAATGCGATAAGGCAAAGCAACTTTTAACAATAATTGCTCCATTATACCTTCTTTTTTGGGAACCAAAGATTTTGTTTGCGCCTGCATTAAAACGGGAACAAACATCACCAGCAGTACGAATAAGCATTTTAATTGTTTCATATACTGTAATAGGTTAAATGCACAATTGAATACAACTGACTAAACAGCAAGTGTAAAAATGAAAAAATTATATCCTAAAACCTATCCCTTAAAACTGGGATATTCATTAAAATCAATCAAAAATCACCTGAAAGGGGGAATAGAGGATTATCGATAAAATGGTTAATTTGTTAAGACAATCATCAATTAATGTCGTACAAAAGGCTATTGTATTTTATATTATTTATTGCTATTATGCATATAAACCTGAAGGGCCAAACTATCAGTACAGATAGCTTAATGCAACAAATACAACACATGCCTAATGATACCGCAAAAGTGAATAAATTAAATGAGCTGATTGGTTTACTGCAATTTCAAAATCATGACAAAGCAGAAGAAATTTCCTGGGAATCTATTCAACTGGCGCTACAATTAAATTATACACTAGGATTATTAATTGCCAGAAGATTAAGAGGGGTATTATACATTGACAAAGCTCAATTAGATAGCGGCAAATATTTTTATGATAAAGCATATGCTTTAATTAAAAATTCAACCCAACCTGCTTTTATTAAACAAAAGGGACTATTAACGCACAATTATGGGGTTATTTATCATCAACGTCAGTTATATGACTCCGCCACCATGCAATATTTAGAAGCGATAAAAATTTTCAATTCTATTAATGAAGAAGGATTGACCTTTTTCCCCTGTTTAAATTTAGCCACCATTTATACCTTCTTAAAAGATAACAATAAAGCGCTGTATTATAGTAAAGAGGCAATAAAAGGTGCAGAAAAATTAAATGATAAAAGTAAGTTGGTCATTGCCATTAACCAGGAAATGTCCATTCATATAGCTTTAAAAAATTTTGACAGTGTGCTTACGCCTTTAAGAAGAAATATTGCATTAGCACATTCGCTTCAACATTACTATGCCGAAGGAAAAGCACACCATTTATTGGGTAAATATTTTTCGGAAGGAAAACAAATGTTCGATTCTTCTATTGAAAACAAGAAAAGAGCATTAACACTAATGCAGAAAATTCGTAACCAATATGAAATTACAAGCCTCACCGAAGACATTGGCTTTGACTATTTACAAAAAGGAGCCTACAATGATGCCAAATATTATTTAACCCAATCTATTAGCCTGGCAAAACAATTTGGATTAGACCAAATTAAGCAATATGGTTTAGAAAACATGGTAATGGTAGAAGAAAAATTAGGCAATATTCCTGCAGCTTATCAATATTTAAAAGAATATACTACATTAAAAGATTCACTCGAAATCCGTTCGAATAAAAATTATTTGTTTGAGTTAGAAGCCAAATATCAAAATGCCAATAAAGAATTACAAATTGCACAATTAGAGTCTGAAAAAAAAATCCATGAACTAGCATTGAAACAAAATAAAATTTGGAATTATATACTCATTGCAGCATCTATTACCTTATTTATTATTGGTTCGTTAACCTATCGCAATCACAAACACAAACAAACACTACAACAACAACGTATTATTGAACTGGAAACACAACAACAACTAGCCGCTACAGAAGCAATTCTAAAAGGTGAAGAACAAGAAAGAACCCGCTTAGCCAAAGATTTGCATGATGGATTAGGCGGTATGTTATCGGGTATTAAATACACAATGAGCCATATGAAACAAAATTTAATAATGACACCCGAAAACCAACAAGCATTTGAACGTAGTTTAGATATGCTCGATTCTTCCATCAACGAAATGCGCAGGGTTGCACATAACATGATGCCCGAAGTACTTCTTAAATTTGGATTAGATGCAGCTTTACATGATTTATGCCAGCAAACAAACGAAACGGGGGCCATTGAATTAAAATATCAAAGCATTGGTATTAAGAATAAAACTTTTGAACAAACAACCGCTATACATATTTACCGCATTGTACAAGAACTGATTAATAACATTTTAAAACATGCTAATGCACAACAAGCCATTGTACAAATTAGTAATGATGAGAATACCATACATATTACGGTGGAAGATAACGGCAAGGGCATGCCGGAGAACAAACAACAATTTTCAAAAGGAATTGGATGGAATAATATATATAGCCGAGTAGATTATTTAAAAGGAAAAGTAGATATTCAAAGTGCACCGGGAAAAGGCACATCAGTTCACATTGAACTTAATGTATGATAACAAAATTGTTCATAGTAGATGACCATTACATGGTAATTGAAGGCATTCATGCATTACTACAAAATGAAAAAAACATTGAGTGGATAGGGCACGCTATGAATGCAGATTCATGCCTGGCTTTTTTACAACACCAACAACCCGATATTATTTTAATGGATATTAGCCTTCCCGATACCAGTGGTATTGACTTATGTAAGATGGTTAAAACAAAATATCCGGCTATTCATATAGTTGCCCTTAGCACATTTAATCAACAAAGCTTTATAAAAAAAATGATGGAAAATGGTGCTTCCGGTTATTTATTAAAAAATGCCTCCACTAAAGAAATTTTAGATTGCATTGAAACTACCATGAAAGGAAAATCTTATTTCAGCTTTGAAGCGGCACAAACATTACGTTATCATTCCGATGATGAAATAATATTAACCCTTCGTGAAAAAGAAGTTTTAATGCTTATTGCCGAAGGATTAACGAATCCGGAAATTGGACAGCGTTTATTTATCAGCACTGCTACAGTTGATTCACATCGAAAAAACATCCTCACTAAATTCAATGTAAAAAACACGGCGGCATTAATACATGCAGCCGTAAAAAAAGGCTTCTTATAAATTGCCTTTTATTTAAAGAAATTAATCATGCCATTACTCGGTTATTTTGGTACATTTAAGTACTAAATTGTAATGTATGTCTGTTACTGCTACTATTCATCAGGAACAATACCAAACCCTTTTAGATACACCATCGGGTATATTCATAGCCGATGAACATATTGAAGTGGGCGGAACACAAAAGGGAATGAACCCACATGAGTTATTATTGGGAAGTTTAGCATCCTGCACCGCCATAACCTTACGCATGTATGCCAATAGAAAAGAATGGCCATTAGAGAGTGTTCAGGTAAATGTGAATATTACAGTTGAAGCAGATGCAACCAAGGGTACCATTATTGAAAGAACCATTCAACTATACGGCAATCTTTCTACCGAACAAAAAGAAAGATTATTGTATATAGCCAATCGTTGCCCTATACACAAAATATTGTCAGGAACTTTACAAATACAAACTCATTTAAACAATGGCATATGAACAAAGAAACACTTACAAAAAAATATACCAATGGTACCATTACCATTGTTTGGAAACCGGGTGTTTGCATTCACTCAGGCATTTGCGTTAGGGGCTTACCCCAGGTTTTTAATACTAGTTTAAAGCCCTGGATTAATATGCAGCAAGCTACCACCGAACAATTAATAGCACAAGTAAACCAATGCCCATCGGGTGCCTTATCGTTTTATCATAATGACGAACAGGATGATCTCACCATTCAGGTAGAAGCTGAAACAAAATTAGAAGCAGTTCCTAACGGACCACTATTGGTGTATGGCAATGTACTGATAAAAGATGCCTATGGACATGAAACCAGAAAAAATAAAGTGACTGCATTTTGCCGATGCGGACATTCAGGCAACAAGCCATTTTGCGATGGCACTCACAAAAAGATAGGCTTTAAAGATGGAATTGAACCATAGCTAATGCCACGCTTTATTTATTTCAATATAAATTTACTGTACATTATTCAACTGTAAAACCGGAGCATTCTTAATGGACATTTCATTGACCTGATGAAATACTACAGGTTTCACTCCTTTTGCTAAAGGTGCCGTTAACCCATCTATCTGTAAACCAAATACATTGTTAGCATAGATGATAGGGCGTTCATCGGGCTTTATGGTTTGTAGCTGAATATTAGTTAAACGAATTTGTTTTACATTTCTTAAAAATAAACCATATGCCGGTGTAACACCCAGCAAAAAAGGTTCAGGGTAGCCTTTTCCCAATTCGGGAAATACCCTTTGTGCACTGTACTTTGAGCCACCACCTTTATACTGAATAGTAATATTGCGCAACTCAATATTTTCAACCGGTTGATTCGGAACACCCGTAATTTGTATGCCACTAAGTGTATCGGCATTCAATATGCGAACATTGCTTATGTAAATATTTTTAATTGTACCGGTATGTGTTGTTGCTAAACGACCCCTGTTTCTGTTACCCAGCGTAATATAAATAGGATAATGATGCACATTATCCATAACAATATTATCTACAACAATATTATTCATTTCACCGCCATCTACTTCTTCTAAAGCTAACCCATCACAATATCTGAATATGCAATTACTGACAATGCAATTTTTAAACCCGCCATTCGATTCGGTTCCAAATTTTATTCTTCCACCCGACCAACCTAAAGCTGTCGGAATACAAGTACCATCTAATAAAGTGCCTTCTTTAAATGCAGAAACAGTGCAGTTAGTAATGATAATGTTTTCTGTGGTTACAGGTTTGTTTAATGCATAGGAAGCCTTGGGGCAAATGGCATCATCATTGGGACTATTGACTTTACAGTTGTTCACGGTTACATTAGCACAAGCATCAATATCAATTCCATCACGATTAGTGTCAATCAATAAATTATCAAGTGTTACCCAGTTACAACCGGTTAATAAAATAGCAAAATGACCACCATGATAAATGGTAACATCCCTAATGAAAACACGTTTACAGTTTTTTAATGCAATAGCTTTATCCGCTTTTCCAATAGAACCTTGCCGTATATTACCGCCTTCCTCATTATCTTCCCGAGTAATAGCTCCACCATCAATCATGCCACTTCCTGTTATACTTATATCATGCGAGTCCTCTCCCCACATTAGGCTATTATGAAAATAAGTATGTCCACCATCCTGGTATTGTGCATAAGGAAAAGCTTCAGCAGTGTCGTAAACATTTAATTGGGGATTGGCGCCAACAATCACTGCACCACTTGAAAGATAGATATGTATATTACTTTTCAAATGAATGCTTCCACACAAATACTTTCCTGCCGGAATAAATACAGTACCGCCACCTGCTGCAGCACAAGCATCAATAGCTTTATTAATGGCTATATGATCTAAATGTTCACCATCACCTAAAGCACCATAATACTTAACATTAAAAACGGCATCGCCAATATTATTGGCTTGTGCTTTTAGGGAACATTGCATTACCAAATACAAAAATACCAGGCAGAACAACTTGATTGCTTTCATGGGAAAATGTTAGCTTCAAAGAATTTAGAGCCATTAAAGTTAATGCTTGTTGCTGATTTCATACTTTTAAATCAGATTAAACTTCTGCCAAACTTCCCCACTACAACAACATACTTTCAATAAAAATAACCGGGCACGGCTGGTTGTTCAGCAATTTTTTGCCATCTGCCTTTTCTTAATTACATTCGGTAAGGGTGATGAAAAAATCATACCCTACTCATTTGCAACCATTTCATTTTTTGAGCAACAACTTAAAATGCCGTATGAATAAAAAATTAGTTTTATGGTCAATTACCGTTGGCTTGGGCGGTTTACTGTTTGGTATGGATGTAGCTGTTATATCCGGAGCAGAACAAGCCATACAACAACTTTGGCAACTGAGTAATTGGATGCATGGTACGGCAATAGCTATGGCTTTATATGGTACTGCATTTGGTGCAGCCTTTGGCAATATACCTGCCAATAAAATAGGCAGAAAGAAAACACTTTTTTGGATTGGTGTTTTATTTTTACTTACCTCCATTGGAGCCGCAGTTTCAACTAACATATATGCATTTATGTTATTCCGTTTTATTAGCGGATTAAGTATTGGTGCCTCTTCGGTAGTTGCACCGGTGTATATTTCAGAAATTGCTCCACCAAAATACAGGGGCAGAATGGTAATATCTTTTCAACTTAATGTGGTAGCGGGTATATTAATTGCCTATTTCTCTAATTATCTGTTACAAGGTTTCGACGGTAAAAACGATTGGCGTTGGATGCTGGGTGTTGTTGCTATTCCTTCTGCTGCATTTTCTATACTAATGATATTTACCCCTGAAACACCCCGTTGGTTAGTATTGTATAAAAAAGATGATGATGCCGCCAGAAAAGTATTGGCCCTTACGGAAGACAATACCGATCATTTAATTGAACGTATTAAACAATCGGTTAGTTCCAATACAGAACGGTTATTTCAAAAAAAGCATCTTCGCCTCCTGATATTGGCATTTCTTATTGCATTTTTTAACCAGCTTTCCGGCATCAATGCCATTATTTACTTTGCACCTAAGGTTTTTGAAATGGCAGGCATAGGCCGCAGTGCTGCATTATTTTCAACTGTAGGTATTGGTGTGGTGAACTTAATTTTTACTATTATCGGCTGGTCGTTGATTGATAAATTTGGCCGACGTACGCTAATGTTTATTGGCTCCTTCGGATATATTATTTCCCTATCATTAATTGCTATTGCTTTTAATAGCGATAACCATAGCATGATTGTTTATTATGTATTTATGTTTATAGCGGCGCATGCTGTAGGCCAAGGTGCGGTAATATGGGTATTTTTATCTGAATTATTTCCCAATGCCATTCGTGCCAGCGGTACTTCGTTTGGCTGTTTAACCCATTGGTTTTTCGCAGCATTGGTTGCACAAGTATTTCCATTTTTTGCAGCTACAGTTTCAGGTACCGTTATTTTTGGATTCTTTGCCTTTATGATGGTATTGCAACTTTTGTATGTTTGGAAAATGATGCCGGAAACAAAAGGTATTGCGTTAGAAAATATGGAAAGTACCCTTGTGTTACATTAACATCAACATCAATTTTTTAACACTATGGCAATGCATGTATAAATGCTGTAATGGTTTTAACCAATTGGGCATTGATGGGTAAACTCGGATTATTGTAAGTAGCAATATTGGCATTCCTATCGCCATTTACATTCTTAAAAATATGATTCATTTCGGGTATCATAACCAATTGGGCAGCAGGGTCAGCTTGTGCTAATAATTTTGCATCAGCTTCTGAAATTTGTATATCGGCCGTACCTTGAATAATGCAAACGGGCATATCCTTCAATGCAGCAATAGCTTTTGCAGGATTGTATTGAAACCACGAAATTAAATAAGGCTGAACCGAAGGGCGAAACAAACTATACAACAAGGGATTGACATAACGTAAAGTATCCCCACGTTGTAAGGTATCTATATCAGCATAAATCATTTGTTTAAATGGTTCAGGCTGCGTAGCCAATTGAGTTTTTAAAATATCAGCCGCTGGCATACCCGCTCCTGCTATCGACACAAAGGCATTCGCGTTATGCTTTGCAGCCAACATACCAATGAGCGACCCTTCACTATGGCCAATAACAACTATTTTATTGAATCGCTTATCTTTTTGCAATAATTGTAGCCAGCCGATGGCATCATTTACATAATCATTAAAGCGAATATCTTTTTCTGCCTTTAAAGCCCCAGCACTGGCTCCCACCCCACGTTTATCGTATCGTACACTGGCAATGCCATTATTAGCCAAACTATCCGCTAACATTCGCAGGCTGCCATTGTGCATGGTAGGATTATTTCCATTCCTGTCTGTAGGACCGGAACCGGCTATAATTAAGACTACAGGTATAGGTGTGCTTTTTTCCGGAAGCATTAAGGTACCTTCAATAGATCCGGATGCCGTTTGCAAAACAATAGGGTTTTCATGCACTGCTGCCGGTGTTTGAGCAAATGATGAAGAAAATACAGTGGTAATACCAATGATAAAAGTTATGAAAATAAATGTATGCTGTTTCATGTTAATGATTTTGTTGCAAATAATTATCTACCAAATGGGCGGTATGTTGCAGATTTTGAGGGCTATAACCATCTAGATGGCCGGGAATAACGTAGGTGGCACGGGCAAAGCGGTGTATGGTTTTTTGAATAGCCAATCGCCATTCAGGCACATTAGCATCTGATAAATTACCAATATCATTGGTTGCTACACTTTTAATAAAACAGCCACCGTACAATATTTTTTCTTTTGGAAACCACACGACAATATTATCGCCACTATGGCCGGCTCCGGGATAGTAGGTTTGCAACTGTACATTACCTACGGTGAAAACAGTATCCTTTGTAAATGTATATTGTGCTATGCCTTCCTTTTTTTTGATACACAAGTTCTGTGTTTGAAGAGAACTATAGGTTTTTATACCTTTTGAAGCGTAATAAGGTAAGCCAATGGTTCTATCTGCATGAAAATGGGTTGCAATGCACAACACCACCTTTTGATGGTGCCGTTGCCATATGGAATCTAATAAAGGTTGCAATTGGGTAGTATCCCATGGCGTATCAAGCAATACCACCCCTTTATTGGAAACCACATACATGCCATTGGCCGGATACAGCAACCCATCTACGTTACCATAGGTTATATAAACATAAAAGTTATCATGCAAGGGTCGAATTATAAGTGGTGCTTGATTGGACTGTGTAAACCCAATAGAGGGAAACATGAATAAAAGGAAACACGATATGAAAAAATGGAACAAAGGTTTCATGCCATAAACAAAATATAAGGAAAGATAAGCAGAAGAAACGGAATGGCTATCATTCTCTGAGCCACGATTACCTTTATTGCATAGATTGACTTTTCTTAAAATCTACCTTTAACACCATACCGGCCTGTAACCCAATACCATTGCTTGTAAAATGATTCATTTCACCTTTCACGTCAAAAATTCCGATTTCAGGGATAATACCAACTACGGAATTCAAATTATGTGCCCACCCAATACTTCCACCCCAAATATTAACGTAGTTGTTGGCTTTGCCACCTAATGCAGTAGGAATAACAGTTTGCATCAGCCTTCCATTAAAAGTGATGGAAGAAGAACTATTTAGCTGTCTTGTAACAGATACAGCTGTACCCGGCGACCACGCAGATTTGTGATTGTTTAGAATAGATAAATAAGCATACCCACCACCTACTATAACTGCCACTTGATAAGGTGCTGTTGTAGGGGTTAGCCTTATTTTAGCATCGAAAGCGCTGCCTAATGTTGGGCCTACAGATGACCATGGCATGGTTACGGTGCATAATCGATATCCAATATCCACGTTGCTCAAAATACCCAAACGCAAACCGGCATGTGCTAAAAAGGGAGTAAAATTATTGCTAGCGGGGTTTTTAATAAAGGTTACCTGACCACCGGTTCCACTTATAAAAGCAAAATCTTTAGGGGCTACTGTTGCGGCAGTTCCAAAATTCAATAACCATTGCGCTTGCAATTGATGAACAAAACCACAAAACGCAAATAAGATTAGTATTTTTTTTGTCACTGCTTGATCGTTTTATTGAATGTTAGCATATTTATTCATAAAACTAAGCAAGCAGTGATAATAACCATATTAAAAAAACCTTACAACAATACAAGCTAAAGCTAAATTAACTAATGCTTACACAAACTGTTTAACAATCATTGAGCATAGTTTAGCGATTTGTAAACATGATCGCTTATTCCTTAGCGGGCGTAATAATAATGTTTCTAAATTCTATGGGACCATGATCGCCTTGAAAATAAATGGGCCCCGGGGCGGCTTCATCACTATCTAATGCACCTCCGGTAATGCCGGGTATTTCACGGTTACAAATTACTTTAACACCATTGGCAACAACGGTAACCATTCTGCCAACCAAAGTAATATCATACGACTGCCATTCACCGGGCGATTTGGCTACCATTTCACTGGGAGCAATGAATCCGTATATCGCACTGAATAAACCAACAGCCGGCTCTTTGCCCTTGCTGTCTATAATCTGCACTTCATATCGGCCGCGCAAATACACCCCACTATTACTTTCTGCCGGATATTTGAATTCAACGTGCAGTTTAAAATCTTGAAATTTTTTATCGCTTACCAGGTTAGAACCCGAATGCGGGCTTTTCAACACACCATTTTCAACCACCCATTGGTTGGGCCCCATGGCATGCCATCCGGTTAAATCTTTGCCATTGAATAAACGAATAGGCTCACCCCATACCACCGGCTTATTGCGATGCAAGCGAGGAGCTCTATGTGCAGTCCAGGTAAAATTTTCGCCCTCACTGCTTACACCGGTTCCAACCAAACTATCGCCTTGTAAGGTACCTTCAATACTCAAATATTTAGTTGCTGCTTCCCATTGGGGCGGAATAGCAAAATGCATTTTATTGTTTTCGAAAAATACTTCCGAAATGGGGCGTGCACTACCACCGGGACCCACAAATTGACCCACCAATGTTTTTAACCCGGAATGATAAACGCCTAACCAGGAAGGCAATGCCTTACCGTTTACATGCAATACCATATCCCAACTACCTTCTAAGGGCGATGCTTCGGGTGGTTTTACTATTTCCTGCGACTGCGCGTTAAAACTATGTATAACAAGCATGAATAGAGAAAGGCAAACAAACTTTTTCATAAGTTAAGTTAATTTAATGGGTAAGCAATAGAACAAGCTATCCTTCAAAAAATAGCAACTGATAGGTCAATGAAATTAAAGTTTTTGAGGGAGGTGGCAAAGAAAAAATGCAATTACATGCAAGGTCATTAACATTTTTATGGGTAGAATATGGGAGGAATAAAACCTAACACCACCAAAATTCCGCCAGCTTGTCACATTTCTTTAACCCAATCTGAGTCGAACCTGATTCGAGACTGATTCGACTCAACAGCGTTGTGCAACGCTGTTGATAGGGAGAAATATCGAATTTGCCTGCTGCCATATTTACAGCATTTATTTCCCATCAATGTTAGGCATTGGACAAGGTTTGTTTTTGGTTGAATAACTATTGAAAAGCAGCAGTTTTCCCAATAGCTGATGCGCTTATAAAAAATGTTTATCATTGTTTTTACATCTTTCCCTTTACTTTGCAGCCAATAAAAATGGAAGTATGGAATATAGAAAGTTAATTGCTATTTCAGGCATGAGTGGTCTTTATGAGCTGGTGGGCAGTAAAACCGATGGTGCCATTGTTCGCTCATTAGAAGACAATACCACCAAATTCGTTAGCAGCCGTAAACACCAATTTTCACACATTGAAAGTATTGAAATATTCACCATTCGCGAAAATGTGAACCTGGTTGATGTGTTTAAAGCAATGGATAAAAGCAGCGAAGTCGTTCCATCAGAAAAAGACCCCAAAGCCATTAAAGATTATTTTAAAAAGGTTTATCCGGAAATGGATTTTGACCGTGTTTATGCCAGCGATATGAAGAAAATGGTACGCTGGTACGGCATTATCAAACAAAACGATATTCCGTTTGAACTGCCTGACGATGCCGAAGCTGCCGAAGCTTCTAATGAAGGTTAATACTTTATCAAAAAGCTTTTCCTAACGCTGTACCCTTTGGGTATAGCGTTTTTTTTACCACTCCTGTATATTCCTGCAAAAAAATTCGGCTTTTTGCCTGTTTTTCTTAATTTGTGCTGTACCTATTGGCAATTCGGCCAATCAGCACCACACAGCCTTTAATCAAATTCAATCGGTGAACTTATGCCTAAATGTTTCAACAAAATAACTTTCGTTATGAAGCCTTTCAATTTTTTTTCATTATCCGATAATGAACAATTCCACACACAGCACTCAAAATCACCACGCTTTGCAGGTTATTTATGTATGTTATTGAGTGTACTGGTGTTTTCCACGAAAACGATTCAGGCACAAGAATTTTATAAACATTCAAAAGCGGCTGACAAATGGGTAAACCATACATTTAAAAAAATGAGCAAAGCCGACCGTATTGCCCAACTAATGATTGTACGTGCCCATAGTAATTTAGGGGCAGAACACCTACAAGCTGTTACACAATTGGTACAACAATACCATGTAGGGGGTTTATGTTTTTTTCAGGGCGGGCCGGTAAGACAAGCCTTATTAACCAATTACTATCAAAGTATTGCCAAAACCCCATTAATGATTTGTATTGATGGCGAATGGGGATTGGGCATGCGCTTGGATAGTGTAATATCCTTTCCACGACAATTATTAATGGGTGCCATTAGCGATAATGCACCTTTAATGTACACAGTAGGAAAAGCTATTGGCGAACAATGCAAACGCATGGGTATTCAGGTAAATTATGCACCCGTAGTAGATATTAATAATAACCCGCAAAATCCGGTGATTAACGATAGAAGTTTTGGAGAAGATAAATACAAAGTGGCATTATACGGTACTGCCATTATGCAGGGTATGCAAAGCGAAAACATTATGGCTTGTGCCAAACATTTTCCCGGACATGGTGATGTAGCTGTTGACTCACACAAAGACCTACCCGTTATTAATAAAAGTATGGCTCAGTTAGATTCATTAGAGCTTTACCCATTTAAAGCATTGATAAAAGCAGGTGTGGGAAGTGTTATGATGGGGCACTTATTTGTTCCTGCTATTGATACCACTGAGCACCTTGCCACCTCAATATCAAAAAATGCAGTAACAGATTTACTGAAAAACCAACTTGGCTTCAAGGGTATTACTTTTACCGATGCATTGGAAATGCAGGGTATTGCTAAATTTTTTCCTGCCGGACAAGCTGCACTGCAATCATTAATTGCCGGCAATGATATGTTGTGCTTACCCGGCGATGTGCCCGGCAGTATTCAACTGATTTTACAAGCCATTAAAGACAAGAAACTAAGCTGGGACGATATTAATGCAAGAGTGAAAAAAGTTTTATTGGTTAAATACAACATGGGCTTAGCGAAATTTACGCCTATTGATACTACTAATCTGGTAAACGACTTAAATAGTAAGACTGCCCAACTAAACGAAACTTTAGCCCAACAAGCTCTTACAGTAGTTTCCTTAAACAAAAATGCCTTAATTCCGGTACGCTCAACAAAAAAAATAGCTTACGTTTCTATTGGCGCCAATGGCATACCGTTTATTGCACAACAATTACAAAATAATTATGGCACCCGCATATTTAGTTTTGCCAATAAAGCAAAAATGGGTAATGAAGTAATGGATAATTTGAATAGTCAGGAACCTTTTGCAAAATCAGACTCTGTTACTGCCAATCGTTTATTGCAAAGCATTACAGCCAATCAGTATGATATAGTGCTGGTTGGTTTGCACAATTATAGTCGCCGCCCTGCCAATAATTTTGGCATTGATGCTCCATCGGTTTATTTACTGCAACAATTGCAGCAATTGCCCAATGCCATCATCATTGCATTTGGTAATCCTTATGCAATTAGCAATGTATGCAGCGCAACCAATTTAGTTTCTGCTAATGAAGATACCCATGATACCCAAATGGCTGTTTACAAATGGTTGACTGATAGTTTAACAGCAAAGGGAACATTACCTGTTTCGGTTTGTACAAATTTACCTTACGGTACCGGATTGCAGTACAACAGTTGGTTTCCAAAAACAAATCCCGAACTAGCAGGAATGAATGCTACAACCTTATTACAAATTGACAGTATTGCACAAGAAGGCGTAGATAAAGGTGCCTATCCCGGTTGTGAAGTATTGGCTGCACGCAATGGGAAAGTGGTATATCATAAGGCCTTTGGCTATTTAAACCCTGATCAACAAATTCCGGTAACCTTACAAACAGTTTACGATTTGGCCTCAGTCACTAAAATTTCAGCCACTACTGTAGCTATTATGAAATTAGTAGATGAAGGAAAAATTGACATTCAAAAAACGTTAGGCGATTATTTGCCCCAGGCAAAAGGCACCAATAAAGCAGGTTTGGTATTGAAAGATATATTATTACATCAGGCCGGCCTGGTACCATTCATCAGTTTTTATAAAGAAACCATTGATTCCGTAACGGGCAGGCCTTTACCACAATATTTTGCTACACAAAAAGATGCGCAACACCAAATAAGGGTAGCAGAAAATCTTTACCTGAGAAACGATTGGGAAGACACCATTATGCAACGTATTATGAAAAGTAAGTTATTGCCGCACGGACATTATGTGTACAGTGACAATGACTTTATTCTGTTGGCTAAAGTGGTGGAAGCTGTTACCGGAAAACCCCTCAATGAATATGTGAGCGAACAGTTTTATGAACCTTTGAAAATGATATCAACTACATTTTCACCTCGCAAAAAAATTCCTTTAGACCAAATTGCTCCTACAGAAATAGAAACACATTTTCGAAACCAGCAAATGTGGGGCGATGTGCATGATGAAGGCGCTGCAATGTTGGGTGGCGTAGCAGGGCATGCCGGTTTATTCAGCAATGCATATGATTTAGCCCAATTGTACCAAATGCTGTTGAATAAAGGTACCATGAATGGGAAGCGATATTTATCGGAAAAAGTTGTGAATGAATTTACCGCCTATAACAGCAATATCAGTCGTCGTGGATTAGGATTTGACAAACCGGAAAAAAACAATGCCAATTCCAAAGATCCGTATCCTTGCAAAAGTGCCTCACCACTAACTTTTGGCCACACCGGCTTTACAGGCACCTGTGTATGGGTTGACCCACAATACAACTTGGTGTACATTTTTCTGAGTAACCATGTTGACCCTACACGAAATAATAACCTGCTATTTAACCTGCACATACGGCCTAATATTCAGGAAGTATTGTACAAGGCCATACAGTAATAAGATAAATTGTTTACATTTATGGAAATTATGATTTAAATACTTCCATCAACCACTGCTAAAAATACTTCCATGCAACGCAAACCTTTTTATTATGGTATTTTATTGGCAGGCATTTGTATGCTCGCAGCCTGTTCCTCTAAAATGCCCAAAGAATTACGCCTCATTCCTAATGATGCATCTACCGTAATTTGTATTAATAATGATCAAATAAATACCAAACTAACTACCGCAGGTATTTCCATAGATTCTGTGATACAACAACTCATAAAAAAAGATACAGGCAATAGTGAATTAGTACATCAGTACCAGCTATTACAAAAGGCCGGTATTAATTTTACCAATAGGGTAATGATTTTTAAGACCACTAAGGTATATGCCAACAAATCATACAGCAACTTTTTAAGCATGATTATTGGCATAAATGATAGCAGTAAATTAAGTGCCTATTTAACACAAATTGATTATTTAAAGGGCCGCGATATTCATAAAGAAAAGGAATATGCCTTTATACAAATGGATGGCAAAGGCATTATTTCATGGAACAAGGAAAATGCCATCCTTACCATGCAAGATTATACCGAACAACCCAGAGGCTTATTTCCCGATAGCATTATGCGGGTAAATGAAACAGATAACATTAGCCAGGTTGATGAATTGAAAAAAGAAGTAAATCGATATTATACGGAAAGCAATAGTGCATCCATAAGTGTAGTACCGTTAGTGAAAGATTTATTCAAACAATCGGCTGACGGATATTTTTATACAAATAGCACAAATGCACTTAGCACATTAAATATGGGCATGCTGCAGTTGCCTAAATTAGCTGAATTGTTGAACAACAATATTACTACCGGTACTTTTAATTTTGAAAAAGGTAAAGTAGCAGCTAATACCAATTTCTATCCCAACAAATTAATGAAAGCTATTTTACAAGCATACAAAAGCGGCAAGGTTAATACAAAACTCATAGAACATTATCCCTCAAAAAACATTGATTTTGCCATGCTTATGGCATTTAATCCGAAAATTATTAATGGCATTTTACAGCAATTAGATGTAGCACCGTTGGTGAATGGATTTTTAGACAAATCAGGCATTCCATCGGATGCTGTTTACAATGCCTTTTCAGGTGATATGGCATTGGTAATATCTGATATTAACCCTAAAAACTATGCACAAAACAATAATCAATGGGGTAAATATTTGTTGAACATGGCCATTGGTAATGACAGTAGTTTTCACAGCATTATGGATAAAATTGCCGAAATGGGATTCATAACAAAAGAAAAAGACACTTACCAATCGGGCAAGTTGATGCGGGATATGCATTTAATACTTTTTGCGAATAATAAAAACATGATTATTACCAACGATAGTGCATTGCTGGTTGCTTATAATAACAACAATGCGCCTGCACCTTTGAGTGACAATGTTTTGCAACAAATGCAAAATACCAATACATTCATGTACAGCGATATTGGAAAAATAATTGACGAATTTGCAACCGACAGTAGCAGTTCAAATGAATTGATTCATCATACCTTCAAAGACATCGTTATAAAATCAGAACCATTTAATGGCACAAATACTTCAAGCAATTTTGTATTACGCATGCAAAATGAATCGCAAAATAGTTTGGTAAGCATGCTGCAATTATTCCCTTACATTTCCGATCAAATGCAAAAGAACAGAGCAGCACGCAAGCAAGATGGGAAAGGTAATCCGGAATCTATTTTTAATGTTCCGTTTTCCTCACGCCTTGGTAGTTTATAATTTGAACCATTAATGCAATGCAGTTACAAATTCAGCAAGTGGTACCCATACCCCTAAAGCCCAATTTATTAAATAGGCAAAGTGATATTTGGTTGAAGGGAATTACTTTTTTACCCGGAACAAGGGTTAAGATAAAAGCCGCCAGTGGTACCGGCAAAACTACCTTCATTCATTTTTTATACCATTTACGTAATGACTATGAAGGCAACATTTTTTGGGGGGATACTGATTTGCAAAATTTTACACCTGCGCTTTTAGCACAACATCGCCAACAAAAAATAAGCATTGTTTTTCAGGATTTACGTTTATTTCCCAACTTAACTGCCTGGGAAAATATTGAACTAAAAAGGGTGATGCAACAGCCACTCTATCCGGAATCTACCATTAAAGAAATGGCTGAACAATTGGGCATTACTAAAATATTATACCAACGGGCAGGGATTTGCAGTTATGGGGAACAACAACGCATTGCCATTATTCGAGCATTAATGCAACCTTTTGAATGGCTGTTGATGGATGAACCCTTCAGTCATCTTGACCAAGAAAATACCCGAAAAGCAGCAGCACTGATTACGGAAGAATGCAATAAAAGAAATGCAGGTTTTATATTAACCGATTTAGATGATGATAATTATTTTACTTACCACCAAAATTTAGTGTTATAAGTGCAGGCCTGGAATAATATATTGAAAAAAATTATTAAAACCGCTTCAGGAAGATTACGACTGATTTTAGCTATCATAGGACTTTCCGTTGCCTTGTTGTTAATACTTTCAGCTGTTCAATTACAGGCTAATTATAACGACTTATTGCACAGCAAAAGCAATCAAGACAGTATTGCCAATTTTTTGGTGGTAAACAAACAATTAACCAATGCCAATTATGGCAACACTACATTATCTACTACAGCTATTGATGATTTAAAAAAACAGCCTTTTGTAGATGCAGTGGGCATTTTAACCCCCAGCAGATTTAAAGCATCTATTGAAAGTTTCAGCAGTCAATTTCCATTTTATACCGACATTTCATTTGAAAGTGTGCCTGCTGCTTTTATTGATGTGGATAGCACTCAATGGCAATGGCAACCCGGCAATGATATTGTTCCCATGATTGCGCCTAACCTATTTCTGGACTTTTATAATTTTCAGTTTTCGCTATCGCAGAATTTGCCGCAACTCACACAGGAAATTGTGAAAATGATCATTTTTAAAGTGAATATACAAACGCCGAATGGGGTTGTTTCTTTAAAAGGAAAAGTTGTAGGCTTTAGCGATAGAATTACTTCATTATTGGTACCGGAATCATTTATGCAATGGGCCAACAACAACTATGGCACACTGAATAATGCGCAACCTTCAAGAGTAGTTATTCGTACAAAAGACCCGGGCAATCCCGCTTTGGTGCAATACTTAAAAGACCATCAACTTACTACTGATGCCGACAAAACACGCTTTAGCAAATACCGTCAAATTGTAAATGTTGTTGTACAAATTAGTGGCGTAACCGGCGGTATTTTATTGTTGTTTGCCTTACTCATTTTTTCCTTATTTATTCAATTAACCATTGCTTCGTGTAAAGAGGAAATACAATTGCTTGTAACTTTAGGTGCGGCCCCTAAACAGTTAAGAAAATTTTTAATGCGCCGATTTTTTCCGCCCAATGTATTGATTATTATTGGCACTTTAATTATTGTAGCAATTATTCAATACCTGGTGGCTTTACGTTTGCAAAAGCTTTACATGTTTATTAACCCTACACTTTCTATTTACACTTTTGCCACAGCGTTATTGTTTCTGCTAATTTTGTGGTTGGTTAATTATACCACAATTCAACGATACATTCAGAAAGAAAACTTATAACATTACTTAGCTTTAACGCCATGCGGCAATATTTTAAATATTTTTTGCGCTTAAGTTTCCTTGTTTACAGCTTATTTGCTATAGCTACTGCTATTACAGCACAAAGTAATTTACAACCCATTGGTTATTGGCGTGAACACTTTAACTATCAAAACACCACAACGGTTGTACAGGGAAATAAACTGTATTGCGCCACTCAAAATAATGTTTTTAGTATTGATGCAGAACAGAATGTTGAACGTTACAGCAAGGTTACAGGACTGAATGATGTAGGTGTTAGCACTATTGGGTGGGATAATACAACGCAACAATTGGTTATTGCCTATAATAACAGCAATGTAGATGTACTGAAAGGCAGTATCGTTACCAATATCAGCGATATTTTAAGAAGCAATATTAGTGGCAATAAAAGCATTAACAGTATATTCTGCAATGCAGGATTAGCCTATCTTTCCTCAGGATTGGGCATTATAGTGGCCAATTTGCAAAGCTATGATATTAAAGACACTTGGATTATTGGCAGCAATGGAAATCAAGTAAACATTAACGCATGTTTATTATTCAATCAACAATTTTATGCCGCTACGGATGAAGGGTTAAAAACAGCACCGGCTATTGGGCTAAACTTAGCCAATTACAGCAATTGGAACAATATCAGCGGCACCAATGGACTTCCTGCCTTACCGGTTAATAATGTAATAGCGGCCAACAATACGTTGTACGCACAAATTCAAAACAGTATTTATGTTTTACAAAATAACAATTGGTCATTATGGTATAACGATTCCAATTGGCCTATTACTAAAATTGAACCTGCAGGCAATAACTTATTAGTGTGTCAAAGAACAGCAACCGGTAATAGTAGGGTAATAACATTAAACAATACTGCCACCATTATTAATACCATTGCTGTTCCTAACGTTATATCCTTTCCGAAAGATGCAATTATGGTAAACAATACCACCTGGATTGCAGATTATTATGGAGGACTTTCTGCATTCAGCAACAATAGCTATCAACGATATATACCCAATGGGCCTTTAGGACCTGCCAGCGGCGATATGGTTTTTAATAATCAAACTTTATATGTTGCAGCCGGCAGCGTAAATGCCGCTTGGAATTACCAATACAACAGAAACGGTATTTATATTTTACAGGATGGTTCCTGGAGTGATATTGGCGCTTTTAATACACCTATTTTAGATAGTACGCTTGATTTTATTACTTTGGCTGCAGACAAAAGAGATGGCAGCATTTGGGCAGGAAGTTACGGTGGTGGCTTGGTGCACATTAATAATAACAACATTCAAATTTTTAAACAAAGTAACGCTACCCTACAACCCGCCATTGGTGACCCCACCAGTTATCGTGTTAGTGGCTTAGCTTTTGATGCCAACAATAATTTATGGATTGCCAATTACGGTGCACCGCAAAATTTACAAGTACTTCAAAATAATGGCAGCTTCAATGCCTTTGCTATCCCTTTCAGCTTAACAGAAAATGCCATTAGTCAAATTGTAATAGATGATGCGAATCAACTTTGGATTGTTAGTCCTAAAAACAATGGACTCATTTGTTACAACTATGGCAACAGCATTACCGCTACCAATGACGACCAATGGCGAATGTTGCAATCCGGCATAGGAAAAGGAAATCTTCCCAGCAACAATGTTTACTGCTTAGCAAAAGATAAAAATGGATTTATATGGGTAGGTACCGATAACGGCATAGGTGTTGTGCAATGTGCTGCCAATTATTTCCAACAACCTTGCGATGCTGTATGGCCCGTTATTCAACAAGACCAATTTGCAGGATATTTATTTCAAGGCCAACAAGTACAATGCATTGCGGTGGATGGCGCAAATAGAAAATGGGTAGGTACCAACAATGGTGCATGGCTGGTTTCTGCAGAAGGCGATAAAATTATTCAACACTTTACTGGCAGCAACTCACCGTTACCCGATAACAATGTGCAAAAAATTAGCATAGAACCCTCTACCGGAGAAGTATTCATCAGCACATTTACCGGCATTATGAGTTACCGGGGTACTGCTACTGAAGGTAGTAGTACCAACGATAGTGTATTGGTGTTCCCCAATCCCGTTCCACCCGGTTATACCGGCACTATTGCTATTAGAGGTGTGGCAGAAAATGCCTTAGTAAAAATTGCCGACTTATCTGGGCGATTGGTTTATCAAACACAAGCCTTAGGAGGACAAGCCGTTTGGAATGGTTTAAATTATAAGGGCGAAAAAGTAGCCAGTGGCATTTATCTGGTATTGATACGTGATCAGGTTACCGGGCAGGAAAAGCTAGCTACAAAGATTGTGATAATTAGTGGTAGATAGATGAATGAAATGCTTCATTAAAACAAATACAACACCGTTAGTTACAACTGCAAGGCCACTCAGTGCGCAAATCAATACAAGTTATTACCGTTAATACATCATTACACTCAGCCACTATAACACGCAAATATTGATTTTCCGCTGTTATTCCTTCTAAAGCATAGCGTTTATGGCAATCATCAGCCTGCAAATTACTTTTCCGGTAATCAATTTTCCCATGCGCAATTATTTCAGCAATTTCCTGCTCGGTAATATGCCTACACTCCATACGGCAACGTGCATGCCTTGAATATCGAATATATTTTGGATGAGGATTAAATTGAGAGGGTGCACTGAAACTTGTATTTGCAGAAGACGCGGTAACAACACCCTGTTGCGAGGGATTATTACAAGCCCATAGTAATAGCAAAAACAGCCCCCATTTCAGGTATTTTGTAAAAATATGCATGCCCAAATTTAGTGCGATTCCAAAATTTTTCATACCCTGTTAAAATTTCGCCGCCTTATTTCGGTCACTCACCGCCCAATATTTGCCGTCTGCCTAACAACCATTGTCCACAGAAACCGGCCAGCATAGTTTTGTACTATTCAAATTAAAAAAGTATGAATCCTTCACAAAACAGAAGCAATGGCAGATTATTCACCGGTTTAATTTTAATTGTCGGTGGGCTATTATTGTTAGCTTATAAAATGGGCTATCCCATACCTGCATGGGTATTCTCCTGGCAAATACTACTCATTGTAATTGGCATTTTAATTGGTATAAAAAATCGGTTTCAAAATTTTGGATGGCTAATCCTTATTGCAATTGGCAGCTTTTTCTTGGTTGAACAGGAGTTTGCCTTTGCTGCCTTTCACCAATATTTTTGGCCAACATTTTTAATATTAGCAGGTATTTTTTTTATTTTAAAACCCAAACGAAACAATTCAGGTTGCAAAAAAAAATGGCAACAAGATTACCAAAATATTAATGCTGTAAACAGCCCGGCCAATGTTCAAATTAATGAAGATGATGCCATCAATATTAATTCCATTTTTAGTGGCATACAGCATACTGTAATTTCCAAAAATTTTTTAGGAGGAAAAATCAATAGTGTTTTTGGTGGTGTAGAAATAGATTGTACACAAGCTGATATTCAAACTGCTGCTTGTTTACAAATTGAAGCCGTTTTCAGTGGCGTTAAACTAATTGTTCCTCAAAACTGGAAAGTACAAAATGAAATGGACGGCGTATTTCATGGTGTAGATGATAAAAGAAAATTCAGCACAATTAACATGGATAACGACAGTAAAATACTTACACTAAAAGGATCTGCCGTGTTTGCCGGCATAGAAATTAAAAGTTATTAGCAATAACCGATTATTACAATTAAAACTAACCTGCATGAATCATAATAACAACCTTAAACAAACTATTCTGGGAGCCGGTGGCGCTATTGGTACCGAACTTGCTAAAATACTGCCGCAGTACACATCAAACATTCGCTTGGTAGCTCGCAACCCAAAAAAAATAAATGAAACGGATGAGTTGATGCCGGCCGACCTTCTTAACAGAGAAGCTGTATTTAAAGCAGTGGAAGACAGCAGTATTGTATATGTATTAATTGGCTTTGCCTATAACACAAAAGTTTGGCAACAACAATGGGTGCCATTTATAAAAAATGTTATTGATGCCTGCCTTCAGTACCAATGTAAATTGGTGTTTTTCGATAATGTGTATGCGTTAGATGCCAATCAAATAGAACATATTACTGAAAGTTCAGCCATTCATCCAATTAGTAAAAAAGGAAAAGTTAGAGCAGAAGTTGATAATCTAATACTCAATGCTATTGAGCAGCAACAACTACAAGCCATCATTGCACGTTCGCCCGATTTTTTTGGTACTACAATTGACAAAAGTTTATTAATGACAATGGTTTACCAAAACCTATTAAAAGGGAAAAAAGCACAATGGATTTGCAATGCGAGTGTAATTCATAGCATGGGTTATACACCTGATTTAGCGAAAGGCACTGCCTTATTAGGCAATACCAATAATGCGTATAACCAAATATGGAATTTACCTGTATCAGACCAAACCCTTACCGGAAAAGAGTGGATTGAACTGTTTGCACATGCTATGCAGGTGTCAGCCAAAATGCAGGTATTACCCAAATGGGCTATTCAAACTTTGGGCATATTTATTCCTATTATAAAAGAGTTAAGTGAAATGACTTATCAGTATGATAGAGATTATTTTTTTGATAGTACCAAGTTTATCAAAGCATTTGAATATGTACCCACTACCAATTTTGCTGCGGTAAATGAGGTAGTAAATACACTAAAGGCAAATAAATAAATAGAATAATGTACTGAAAAAATACACCAATGGATATCCGTTAAAAGCAAACAAACAATTAATAAAACAGTTGAAACAACTTTTTTTATGAAATATTATATCGCTAAAATGGTGTTCAAAATACAATGCGGCAATGGTAAACATGTTCCGCAATTTGATGAACAAATAAGGTTGTTTTATGCCAATAGTGCAAATATTGCGCTTCAAAAAGCAATTAATAAGGGTAATGAAGAAGCACAAACGTTTATTAATAACAACCATCAGCTTGTACAATGGATATTCTTAGGCATTACCGATTTATTTGAAATTGAAAAACTTACTGACGGCATTGAATTAAGTTCATGCATTAAGGAAATTGACGAAGCAGAAAATTATGAGTATTTTACTCAAAAAAAGGCTGCCCTACTTCAAGAAAAACTTTTATTAACTCATACGATAATTTAATCGGCAAGTGACTAAATCATTTTTCAACGGCAAAAACCGTATTATAGCCCTCGCCATTTGGTGGATGCTTTGGATAGTATGGCAATGGAATATTTTAATTATTTCTGGCCTAAACGTCTTTGTTGCAGCTTTCGACAGTTTATTGGAAAATTTGCTGTTATTCGTCAGCAGTTGGATCGTTATCAATAATATGCGTTATTATTTGCCCAAGAAAGAAAAATATGGATACACCCTTATTACAAGTCTTATTTTGAGTTTAGCAACTGCTATTATAGCACAAATAATTGCACAACTATTATTTCCCAATAATATTTCCTATTTGCAACTTTTAAGAAGCACCTTATTTATACGCTGGGCATACGGGTTTTTAATGTTGAGTTCTATTACACTTGCAGGAATGATATGGTACATACAATTAGAAGCACAACAACAAGAAGCACAACAAGAAAATTTAACCAATTTGGCTAAGGAAGCTGAATTGGCAAAACTTCGCCAGCAATTACAGCCCCATTTTTTATTCAATAGTTTAAATTCAATTAGTGCTTTAACTTCTGTACAACCTGAAAAAGCCAGGGTAATGATTCAACAATTATCTGAATTTTTAAGAGGCACTATTCGAAAGGAAGAACAATGGAATACATTAGAAGAAGAGCTTTCCTACATAAGCTTATACTTATCCATTGAACAAGTTCGCTTTGGCCATCGTTTATTAACCAACATTCAATCTAACGAAGATGCACTACCGTTAGTGCTTCCCTCACTGTTAATTCAACCATTGGTAGAAAATGCCATCAAATTTGGACTTTACGATACTATTGGAGAAGTAACCATTAGTATTTTGGCAAAAGTTGAAAAAAATTATTTGATCATCACTGTTACTAATCCCTATGATGCAGAAACAGCTAATACCCTTAGCGGAACGGGCTTTGGTTTAACTGCAATTAAGCGAAGATTGTGGTTATTATTTGGGCGCAACGATTTATTAGTAATTGATAAAACCAATAGCCGGTTTTCTGTAACACTGCAAATTCCGCAACCGTTAAAACCAACAAATGCATAATATGAAATGTATTATTATTGATGATGAGCCTTTAGCACGCAGTATTATAAAAGAATATTTACAGGCATATCCGAACATTGAAATCGTGGCCGAGTGCAGTGATGGATTTGAAGCGGCTAAAAGCATTCAGCAATACCAACCCAACTTGTTGTTTTTAGATATACAAATGCCGAAAATAAACGGGTTTGAATTGTTAGAATTAGTAGAAACAAAAGCCTCAGTAATTTTTACTACTGCATTTGACGAATATGCTTTAAAAGCATTTGAACAAAATGCCATTGATTATTTGCTAAAACCTTTTAGCAAAGAACGATTTCACAAGGCCATTGAAAAAACCTTGCACAATTCCGATTATAATAACACAACTTCTTTACCTGAAAATTTATTCAATACAACACTTTCAGCCAATCGCATTGTAGTAAAGGACGGCAGTAAAATAAAAATCATTCCATTATCACAAATACATTTTTTAGAAGCGGCCGATGATTACGTAAAAATTATTACATCAGAAGGTACATTTTTAAAGAAAAAAACCATGCAGTATTTTGAGCAAATGTTGCCTCAACAGCAATTTGCCCGAATTCATCGATCATACATTGTAAACCTGCAATTCATTACCAAAATAGAACTATTGGAAAAGGAAAATTATGCGGCCATATTAAATACGGGACAACAATTACCGGTAAGCAAAACAGGATATAGTAGATTAAAAACAGTATTAGGAATATAAAAACGGAATGCCATTTGTGTAAAACAGCATTCCGTTTGAAAAAAAATGTTGAATTATTCTGATTTATATACTTTACCGGCTTTCATTACAAAAACCACTTTGCCCATAACTTTCACATCTTGAACGGGATCACCATCTACTGCTACCACATCGGCCATCTTGCCTTTTTCCAAACTACCTATTTTGGTATCGCCAATTAAATCGGCTGCATTAACAGTAGCTGCTTTAATACATTCTAAAACAGGCATACCGGCTTCGTGCATATAACCAAATTCCATCCAGTTTTTACCATGGTTGTACACACCGGCATCGGTACCAAAAGCAATTTTTACGCCGGCTTTATACGCTTTAGCAAAAGTGCCTTGTATTACACTTCCAATTTGTAAAGCTTTGGCGCGAATAATGGGGGGAAAATATCCCGGCATTTTTGCAGCAGAATCAGCCACAGATTTTCCGGCTATAATTGTAGGCACTAAATAAGTTCCTCTTTCTTTCATTAACTCCATTATTTCAGGTGTCATGTAAGTACCGTGTTCAATAGAGGTAACACCGGCCAATACAGCTCTTTTCATACCTTCAGGACCATGGGCATGTGCAGCTACACGCATACCATAATCTTTAGCAGTTTCTACAATGGTTTTAATTTCATCTTCAGTAAACTGAGCACCTGCTCCATCCTTTTCAAGGCTTAATACACCTCCGGTAGCGGTAATCTTAATTAAATCTGCACCATCTTTATAATGTTGCCGAACCGCTTTGCGGCACTCATCATCACCATTTACCACATTTTCATTTAACTGTGGCAACATCATTAAATCTTCTCTTAATCCGTTGGTGGGATCACCGTGTCCGCCTGTGGTAGAAATAATTGAACCTGCCGTAAAAATACGAGGGCCAATTACTTCACCCTTATTAATAGCATTACGTAATGAAATATTTACGCCACTGCCACCTACGTCGCGTACAGTAGTAAATCCGGCCATTAAAGTGGTTTTAGCATAAACAGCAGCCTGAAAGGCAATATCAGCGGGGTTTTGAGTTAAGCGCTTTAACATTGCATCGGGACTGGTTTGGCTTTCCAAATGCACATGTGCATCAATTAAACCGGGCATTACAGTGTATTTTTTTAAATCAATTACTTTATCACCTGAAGCCGCTGTAACATAACCCTTTTGTATGTCTGCTACTGTATCAGCTTGTATGATAACGGACATGCCTTGTTGTACAGATAAATTTTTAACATCAATTAATTTGCCGCAATAAATAATCGTTTTTTGTGCATTTGCTGCCTGATAAAATAACAAGGCAAAGAGTAGCATTTTTTTCATAACAATTTGTTTGGTTAAAGCAGTTAAGTTAAGCAAATTAAATTGTTCAAACATTAAAAAGCAGGGATAAATTAGCAATGAAAAAAGCCCCTGAAGAGTCAGAGGCTTAAGTATAACAAGTAAAATGAAAACAAAAATTATTCTTTATCAGGCTGAGGGGTATAACGTAAATAAGGTTTTACCACTTTAACACCTTTAGGAAATTTAGCAGGTGCTTCTTCTGTGCTTACGCCCAATCCAATAATTACATCCTCACCTGGATTCCAGTTGGCAGGGGTTGCTATGGGGTATTTAGCATTTAATTGTAAAGAATCTAATACACGCAAAACTTCATTAAAGTTGCGACCTGTTGAAGCAGGATACGTAATGTAAAGTTTTAATTTTTTGTCAGGGCCAATAATGAATAAGGAACGCACGGTATGTGTTTCAGATGCATTGGGATGAATCATGTCAAACAGCTGAGCAATTTTCTTGTCTTCATCAGCAATAATCGGAAAATCTACATGGGTGTGCTGGGTTTCATTAATGTCATTAATCCATTTTTTGTGGCTTTCCACATCATCAACACTTAAAGCCAATACTTTTGTATTCCGCTTATCAAATTCTGCTTTCAATAACGCCGTTTTTCCCAATTCGGTCGTACAAACAGGTGTGTAATCCGCAGGATGTGAAAATAAAATACCCCAGCTATCTCCAAGGTATTCATAAAAATCAATGTCGCCAATAGAAGTTTTTGCTTTGAAATTGGGAACTGTGTCGCCTAAACGTAAGCTCATAAAACGATATTTTTAATGGTTAACAAATTAATTTGGGTGAAAAAGAAAGCGCAAAGATAAATACTCTATCAATTCAGTAGATTAATAAATGTACACTTCATCAAAATTTAACTTTACAGGCTTCTTCCTTTTTGCAGCGCAAAAGTACCATATTTGTTTTTTACGGCATCAATTGCTTTGTATAAGTTGGCTTTGGTGTTGATTTGATTAAACAAATTAGGTGCTTGTCCGTGTTTGCTTAAAGCACTTAATCGTACGCCCAATAATCGTACCGGAAGGTTAGGTTGATGCAATTGTTGAAACAGTTGTTTGGCCACCGGTATTAATTCATCATCACAAAACGTAAGCGGTATGGCAGTTTGTTTAGAAGTAGTAGTAAAATCGGCATAACGTATTTTAACGGCAAGGCAACCGGTAAACTGCGCATCCTGCCTTAATTCATAAGCCACTTTTTCGGTCATTTGTACCAGTTTTTGTTCCAAAAAAGCCTTATCAGTGGTATTGGCAGCAAAAGTTTGTTCGGTAGAAATAGATTTGGCTTCACACGCCGTTTCCAAAGGCGAATCGTAACTACCTGTAGCAATGTGGTAAAGGGTTTGCCCCCATTTACCCAACTTTTGTTCTAAATGTTGTGGTGTAAACTGCAATATATCTTTAATGAAATGAATACCCATTTGCTGCAAAACTGGCAAAGTATGTTTACCTACACCGGGAATCTTTTGAATGGGCAGTGGCGCTAAAAATTCTTTTTCCTTACCGGGCTGCACAAACAGGTACCCGTTAGGTTTAGCTTCATCAGTAGCAATTTTGGCAATAAGTTTGGTTGTAGCTAACCCAAAAGAAATAGGCAAACCGGTGGCAGTAATTATTTGCTGCCGCAAATCAATCGTCCATTGTAAGGGATTAAAAAAGGCATCCATCCCCGTTAAATCAATATAAAACTCATCAATACTGGCTTTTTGAAAGGCAGGTGCGGCAAGGGCAATGATTTCGGTAACCCGGTTAGAGAAACGGCTATACTCTTTATAAGAACCGGGCAACACAATTGCCTGGGGGCAAAGCTGTAAAGCACGCTTCATGGGCATGGCACTGTGTATACCAAATTTACGAGCTGCATAACTGCAGGCAGCCACTACCCCTCTTTCACTACTACCCCCTACCAAAACAGGCTGATGTTGCAATGCAGGATTTTTAATGACTTCCACACTCACAAAAAATGAGTCCAAATCAAAATGTGCAATATAACGTTGAGGCTGATTCATGAAAATAACAGCAGCTAAATTACAGAGATGTCAGGAGAAGGTGGGAACAAGTCATTTTATCCTACCCTAAATGTTTAAAATGTGTGTATGTTATGTTTCTTAGTGAATAACTGAAAGAAAGAATAAAAAGCAATTTTGTTACATCATTAAAAAAAATTAAAGTAGTGAAATGTACAGTATTATCAACTAATCATTGTATAGAGATTTTGAATAAGCGGGTATTTACAAATGAATGACACCACAAAATATGATGGCAAAATAAATGATGTATTTGCCAATATATACAAAACACGCATTACTACCGGTTTACTGAGGGATGATGTGATGGAATTGATTTTTAAACTTAGACAACTATACCGGCACGGCAGTACCTGACGGCAATTTTACTGCTTCTTATAAATTATAAATAAAGCATACAATATACTACCTATATTAAATTTATTAAAAAACATTTAAAATTGATATGTATTACAGAAAATTAATTATATTTTTATAGCGAAAGCTTAAAACCTTACTTATGAAATCAACACAACTCCTTTCCATTGTAATTATAACTGCATGTTTTGCAATAATTAGCTGCAAAAAAAGTGTAAACCAGTTAAGTTTATTACCACCGATAACCAATACCGGGGCTAATACCTTTGGGTGTTTAGTAAATGGTGTAGCTATGCTACCCAAAAGTGGGGTACCAACTTGGAATAATCCTTTTCCACTTCCTGCTCTTTATACTGAATTTAGGGAAGAAGTTAGGATAAAAACGGGAGGCGGGTCCAACTCTCCTGCGACTTTTATTTGCTTGTATCTATATAATCTTTTTAGTAATGGGGCAACGAATTTCGAATGGAAACAAACAGAATACGGTAGCGAAGCATTTCCATTATACAATAGTCAATTATACGGTGTTTTTATTGCCCCAAAAACAAACAAATATGAATGGTATGGTTCTTACGTTGGTTCGGGTTCAACTTCTATAACAAAATTTGATACTGTAAATAATATTATTTCAGGAACATTTAATGGGAAGTTAAAACAACGCTTTGGTAACGATACAATTACTGTAGATAATGGAAGATTCGACATTAATTGGAAAACCGTAGCAAATAAAAAATTTCCTTAATCAATAAAAAGAGGAGGCAGACTGCCATCTGCCTCCTTCAATCATAATTAAAAACAATTATTATGAAAAAAACACAATTTGTATTAATGATGGCAATGAATCTTTTTTAAATACTCTGAATGCGCAAGCTTATGATACTACACAATATTATGGTAAAATGAACTACATTTTTTTCAATATGTAAATAAAACGCCCATTACTAACGGCATGTTGCGTGATTATGGTATTGATTTTTTGAACCTTAAAATATTTAACTTATGAAACACCTTTTATTCCTATTTATTATAGTTGTAAATTTTCTTTTACAAAGTTGCAGCGGTTGTAAAAACACAAATATCCCTGCACCCGATAACCCTTATGGTTTACCCAATGCTACACAAACAGGAGCTAATATTTTTGCCTGTAGAATTAATGGACAAAATTTTATCGCATATTATGGACCTCCCTATTGCACAGGAGCAAGTTTAATAAATGATACATTAAATATTTGTGGGCAACCTAAAATAAAAAATTATTTTGAATCATTAGGATTGCAAATTAAAGGAAACATTAAGATCGGTAAGTATATATTGAATTCTGATAACATATTTGCCACATATTTAACGGATTCTACATGCTTAGGAATAATGTTTAATGTTGCTCAAGTTAGAGCCGTTTATGGCAGTATTAACCTGAGCAAAATAGATTTATCACAAAAGATAGTTTCAGGGCTTTTTAATTGTACCATCCCAATATCAAACTGTGATTCTTTAAAAGTAACAGATGGTCGTTTCGATATAAAATATCAATAATATCTCTTAAATCTTTAAAATCAATTTTATGAAAAAGTATTATCTCTTATTCATTGCATATTACTTCTTTGTAACCGGTTATTCACAAACTTATGACACTACACAATATTATGGCAAAATGAATAATGTATTTGCCAATATAAACAAAATACCAATTACCACCGGTTTACTTAGGGATTATGGAATTGATTTTTTAAACTTAGACAACTATACTGGCACAGCATTTCATGACAGTAATTTTACTGCATTGGATGAATGGCGGATGCTATACGCCAGTTTATATAGCCAACAAATAAACAACAATGGAGGCTTGTTGTATTTAGACACTATAAATAAGTTATTCAACCAGTATGCCCCTCCATCAGACCCAATTAGCTTTGCGTGTTTATACTACAATTATCAAAGCATTGATCCCAATGCCATCAATAACAACCAAATCTATGTAAGCAACAACCAGTTGTTTGATGTAAATGGCCGTAACCAAAGCCCTTATATAAATAATGAGTTATTTGCCATTGCTCCTATAAGGCAAGCCGCTAATATAGGTAATAACCAGTTTATCTTTAGAAACAACTTGTTTTTTGGTAATACAGGTAAAACCATCAGCTCAATACAAGTCGACCCAAAGGGTATTGGAATTTATCAAATGGTAAATGTTGGTACAGCTTTTACGGTATATTACGATACTGCTGGTTTTTACAATATAAACATTCAAATTACTTTTACAGACAATTCTAAAAAATATGCTCATACCAAAATAGTAGTGTATGGCAATAATCCAGGTTATTATGCTAAAAATATGAACACTATTCACAATTTCAAGGGCTATGGCCCACCTTATTTGCACGAAGCTTTTACGTATGGACGCCATTATCCATATTATCCTATTAAATTTAAATCTACTAAAATATACTTAGGAGCAGCAGCAGAAGGGGATTATATTATAGATTTATCAGTAAACAATACAAGCGGTTTTATAAAAAAGCCTTTGATTGTAATAGAAGGATTTGACACGGATGGTTCATTTACATATACTGGTGAATATTTGAGAAGAATAAAGTTTGATATCAACTACGGTGATTTATATTATCTAAATTCAATTACTCTTGATTATGGTTTAGATGATATAAACTCCTATGATTTAATATTTTTACATTGGCAAAACGGCACTGATTATATACAACGCAATGCCTATTTACTAGAAGAGTTGATAAACCGGATAAATAAACAAAAGTCAACAAATGGAATTACAGAAAAAAATGTAATTATTGGTATGAGCATGGGAGGCCTAGTGGCACGCTATGCATTGCGGGACATGGAATTAAATAACATTAATCATGATACGCACCTGTTCATTAGCCACGATGCGCCTCATTGGGGTGCTAATGTACCCGTTGGTGCACAAGCAATGGTACAACATTTAGCACCTTGGCAAATTATTAATGCTGGTGGAAGTTTTCCCTTTATAAGATGGGTTGATTTATTTCCTTCGGTAAATGATGGATTGAGTATTTTAAACTCCCCGGCTGCAAAACAAATGTTGATTCAGAATTATTCTTTGATTGGAGAAACTTTAACGGCAGACAACTTTTTGCACAATTCTTTTATGAATGAATTAAATACAATGGGATGGCCGCTAAACTGTAAAAACATAACTTTAAGTAATGGCAGTTGTAATGGTGCACCTGTTTTTCCTGATAACAATAGTACAATTGCACAAATAAGTGGAGATCATTCCATGACCTATTTTGGCAGTTTATGGAGAGCTGAATTAATGTCGCTATTTACCTCTCCAATTGCATTAAGATTAATCAACGGATACAATGGCAGCTCCACATTTAATGCATGGGCAGCTCTCTGGCAATTTCCATTATCCCTTTTCGCTACAAAATCTTCGATAGGAATTGATTTTAAAGTGAATGCCATTCTAGTAAGTGGTACAAGTGAAATTTACAGGGGTGATTTATACAGTAAAAAGAAAATACTTGGATTAATTAATGTTACCAATTATTTTATAAAAGCACATGTAAATTCAACTGCAGATATGCTTGCATTAGACAATGCACCTGGAGGCACTTATAATTTGACTGAATATGGTTTTGATAAAAATAAAATCCAACAATCACTACCAAGCTTTTTTAGTGGGTACGTTCAAACAGTTATTAATCAGCCGAATTTTTGCTTTGTGCCAACGGTTAGTTCATTAGCATTTGATAACCCTACCCAATATTATCGTTCTTCAGTTTGCGATATTATTAATTGTCATATCCCTACTCAGGTAGCAAATTATTATGCTCCGCAAGTAAACCAATTTCACATTTCCTATACTCAGGAGAATACCAATTGGATATTACAAAACCAGGATGCGAATTATACTTGTGCAAAAATTTGCCCGGGTAACCTCAATATTTCTGGTAATTTATCCAATTGCAACAGTGAAATATATTCACTTTCCGGAGCACCTTCACCTGCTTCTATAACTTGGTCTGCTTATCCTAATATTCTTTCTTTCAGCCCAACAACTGGGCATTCCACTACTGCTACAAAAACAGGAAATGGGGTTGTTACCTTAACTGCATCCGTTTCTAATTCTTGTACGGGTATTGTTTATCCTATTTCTAAACAAATTAGCGTTGGCACCCCCACCATACAAGGCTGGTATAATTCCCCTACCAACCCCGTTGAGCCGTTAAAACCCTATAGCCGTTTTCAAACCGATTATAATGATGCCTGTTACTTACAATACATAACTACCAATATGCAGGTTTCACCGGGTGCTACGGTGGTGTGGGATACGCCTTCCTTATCTTCTGCTTCCATACCCTGGAGCCAAACGGGTAATAACCTGCGTTTTTATTTTACAGATATTAACCAATGGGGTATTTTCCCCATCTATACCACCAACGCTTGTGGTACCAACAGCTTACGGTATCGCTTTCAATCTTCTAATGGCTGTGCCGGTACTCTGAGCCTGCGCAATGTACAATCAGGAATTGCAATGGATGAAAGTCTTGAAAAATTTGCAGTATTTCCAAATCCTGCAAAAAATTTACTCTATGTAGCCATACCTGCAGACAGCATTGATAGGGCGCATGCACAGATTCATTTAATGGATTTTTCGGGCAAAACTTTACAAAGCATTCAAAAAGTAAACACCCTGAATACTTTCAATATGAATGGGTTTGCCTCCGGTATGTATTTGATAGAAATAACAGATAAAAACAAAAGAATCATAAAAAAAATTATAAAATATTAAGCCTTTCATGAAGTTTGTTATGGGTGGTTCAAAAAGTCAGCCACCCTTTTGTATATAGATTAATCTAAATACATTTTCCTACCGCAACACCTGCAGAATAGCCGCATCAATTCGCCTTGGGCGAAAATTAGCACGGTGTACCAATGCCCAAATACTGGTGGCTTTAATAATGGTTTGGTTATCGCGCAAGCGCACAATGGTATAATGGCGTTGCCAGGTTACGCCGGTATGTTCGCCGGGCCAGGTAGTTATTTCTAATTCATCACCTAAAAAAGCGCCGGATAAGTAATCTATTTCATGCCTACGCACCACCCATAATACTTCATTGTGAAGCGCTTCGGGAACTTTTTGCATCCAATGCTGATAAGCAGCATCTTGCAACCATTGCACATATACCACGTTGTTTACATGCTGTAAATGATCTAAATGATTGGCCGTTACCGTAATTTTATAGCGATAGGGCGGATATACTTCCTCTTGCATACATTATAAATAAATAGCCAATAATCCTTCAGGCAATTGTACCCAAACTTCTTTTTTCTTCCTGTCAATTTTCAATAAGGTTTCTTCATGCAAAGGCACTAATACTTCTTTCCCTTCAATGGAAATTTGAACCAATACCTGATGGGGTTGCGTTATTACTTCCTCTATGGTACCCAATGTTTTTTGCTTTTCTACAATGGTATATCCCAATAAAGCAATGGGTGCATTCACATCCATTAATGCAATGGCATCTGCCTCAGGCAACCATACATTTTTGTTTAAAAAACGGTGTGCTGCTTCTTTACTGCCTACCCCTTCTAATTGCACAAAGGTTTCTTCGGTGTTTTTGGGTTTGGCGGTTTCTACAAAATAAGGCAGGTAACTGTTTTTATTTTGTTCTATAAAAATGGCCTTAATGCCTTTCAATGCCGTTTTTTTCCCCAGTACATGCTGCACAATTACCTGTCCGTTAGTGCCAAAAGTGGCCACAATTTTGCCGATATGAATATATTGTTGAATGGCCATGCGTTCAATTGGGTTACACAAAACTATATAGTTAAAAGAATGAATAGGCAGAAAATTAAAAAGCCCTGTTAACGGTTCAATGGTTAACGGGGCTACATTTTTTTGTACAGGCTTACTACGCTTCTGAACCGCCTTCAGCAGGTTGTTCTTCTACCTTTTTAACAACAGGTTTATACTCCTGACGCTGGCGTTTTTGTTGCTTGTGCGATTCGCCTCTGCGTTTTAACTGGGCTTCATGTTCATCGTGCCATGCCTGAAATTTGGTCATAGCCGTTGCATCATCAAATAATCCCAGTGAAACACCACGCAACAAATGCTTCAGATACAAAACACCTTTGAAAGAAAGGATTCTTCTTACAGTGTCGGTAGGTTGTGCTCCTTTATGTAACCAGTCTAAAGCTTTCTGACGATCTAATTGAATGGTTGCCGGTACGGTTAAAGGATTGTAAGTGCCCAGTTTTTGGATGAATTTACCATCTCTGGGTGCACGGGCATCGGCCACAACTATAAAATAGAAGGGGCGTTTTTTACTGCCGTGTCTTTGTAATCTCATTTTTACTGCCATGTTAAATAGACATTTAAAGGCGTTAATAAATAGGGTTTCGTTCAATTTGGACGGCGAAAATAATAAACGATTACTTTACCGCCAAGTTTAGCTAAAAACTTTTTATAATTTAATACAAAATTATGAGTTTCATCAAATTTTTAGAGGGTTTATCGCTTAAAACCGGGCATTCTGCCGCCCATGGGTAATTTATTCATGGCTCCCATCATTTTTTTCATTTGCTCAAATTGCTTCATAAAGGCATTCACTTCCTGAATATCTTTTCCGCTTCCTTTCGCAATTCTAACTTTTCTGTGTTGATCAATTAAGTCGGGGTTGGCTCTTTCTTCTGGTGTCATTGAGTGAATAATAGCTTCAATACCCTTAAAAGCATCATCATTAATGTCCACATCTTTAATAGCTTTACCCACCCCTGGTATCATTCCCATTAAATCTTTTAAGTTACCCATTTTTTTAATCTGCTGCAGTTGCTCCAAGAAGTCCTGAAAATCGAACTGATTTTTTCGAATTTTCTTCTCTAATTTTTTGGCCTTTTCTTCATCAAATTGTTGTTGAGCCTTTTCAACCAATGAGGCAATATCACCCATTCCCAAAATACGCTGAGCCATACGGTCGGGATAGAATACATCAAGTGTATCCATTTTTTCGCCGCTACTCATGAATTTAATGGGCTTTTGCACCGTATATTTAATGGAAAGAGCCGCTCCACCGCGGGTATCACCATCTAATTTGGTTAAAACAACACCGGTAAAATCAAGCCTATCGTTAAAGGCCTTAGCCGTGTTCACGGCATCCTGACCGGTCATAGCATCCACAACAAATAAAATTTCAGAGGGCTGAACGGCTTGCTTAATATTGGCCACTTCGGTCATCATAGCCTCATCAATGGCTAAACGGCCGGCAGTATCTATAATTACTACATTTTTATTTTGGGCTTTTGCCTCCTTTATGGCATTCAGGGCAATACTAACTGCATCTTTATTATCGCGTTCTGCATAAACAGGCACTCCAATTTGCTCGCCTAAAACGGTTAACTGATCAATAGCCGCAGGTCGGTAAATATCTGCCGCTACCACCATTGGCGATTTGCCTTTTTGCAGTTTTAAGTAATTGGCCAACTTTCCGGTGAATGTAGTTTTACCACTACCCTGCAATCCGGCAATTAAAATAATGGCAGGGTTTCCAGTAACCGAAAAATCGGCGGCACTTCCACCCATTAATTCAGTTAATTCATCCTGAACAATTTTTACCATTAACTGTCCCGGACTAACAGAATTAATCACTTTCTCACCCAGTGCTTTTTCTTTTACCTTATCCGTAAATTCTTTGGCAATTTTAAAGTTTACATCGGCATCTATTAATGCCCTGCGAATATCTTTTACTGTATTGGCAATATTCAGCTCGGTAATACGGGCCTGACCTTTCAGGTTCTTAAACGCAGATTCTAATTTTTCACTCAGCGAATTAAACATAGTGCTTGCATTAAATAGTGAGTTCATTAAAAAAGTGAACCGGCAAGTTCACTTCTTTAATTTGCGCTGCAAATATAATAGCATCTGAATTTTTATCCCAGATAAACCTTTAAATGCTTACTGCGGCTGGTACTTCTTAACTTATTAATAGCTTTATCTTTTATTTGTCTTACCCTTTCGCGGGTTAAATTAAAGCGGGCACCAATATCTTCAAGGCTTAATGACTCGTGGGTACCAATGCCAAAAAAATAACATACTACTTCTTTTTGCCTTTCTGTTAACGCTTTTAAGCTGCGTTGCACTTCTGCTTTCAGCGATTCATAATGCTCAACCTGTCTATCGGTATATTCAGCATTAGGGTTGTATAAAACATCTAACAGTGTATTATCTTCCCCATCGCCTAAAGGTGTGTCTACACTAACATGGCGGGCATTTACTTGAAGGGCAGCATTCACTTCAGAAAGATCAGTATCTAACAACTCTGCCAATTCCTCCAAAGTAGGCTCCCTTTCATTTTCCTGTTCTAATTGTTGAATGGCGCGGCCTATACGGTTGGTAAGACCCACTTTATTCAAAGGAAGGCGAACAATACGACTTTGTTCAGCCAAGGCTTGCAAAATACTTTGACGGATCCACCACACAGCATAAGAAATAAATTTAAAACCACGTGTTTCATCAAAGCGAAGCGCCGCTTTAATAAGGCCTAAATTGCCTTCATTAATTAAATCAGGAAGGGTTAAGCCCTGATTTTGGTATTGTTTGGCTACCGATACAACAAAGCGCAAATTAGCTTTTACTAATTTTTCTAAAGCACGCTGGTCATTTTGCTTAATGCGTAATGCCAATTGCACTTCTTCTTCTGGTGTAATTAATTCCACTTTCCCAATTTCCTGCAAATACTTCTCAAGGCTCTGACTTTCCCGATTGGTAATGGATTTGGCGATTTTGAGTTGACGCATACTCATAGCAGTGGTTATTTAGTGTTGGTTTGAATAAGTTTTGATGAAAAGCAGGGATGAAAATTTCAGATAGCAATTTAAAATATTTTAAGCATATTTCCTAAAATTAAATTTCGGCTTTCGAAAACCCTTGAATGCAGCATGGAAGCCACTTTAAACAAAAAGTTATAACAAAAAAGTATAAAATGTTAAAAAAACATTTGTACGGTAAGTAGAATTTAATATTATTGCAACCCACAAAGTAGTTAGTAAAGCATTTGAAATGAGCAAAAAACAGTTATTTACACTTGAATTTCCAGTAAGATGCTCTCCGGGTATTTTGTACGAATTTTTAAGTACCCCAGCAGGTTTACAGGAATGGTTTGCAGATAAAGTAGATGAATGGGACGGCGTTTATAGCTTTAGCTGGAATGGCGGCACCCCCGATAAAGCCAAAGTATTAGATAAAGAAGAAGAAAAATTTATTCGCTTTCATTGGCTGCATAGCGAAAAAAATGAATATTTTGAATTTAGAATAGAAAAGACCGAAATATCGAACCAAACAATTTTGGTGATAAAAGATTTTGCCGAGAAAAATGAAATAAAAGACCAATCCCAATTATGGGAATATCAGGTTAAAGAATTATTTCATCGCTTAGGTAGCTAACCAAATACCATCTTCACTAAGGTTTCAAACGAAGCGGTAAAAAATGCAGGTGCCATATCCCACTGCTGCAAGGGATGTGTTTTAACTACTTTTATAAAAGGCATTTGCAATAATTGGGCTATTTGTACATTTTCTAACGGTATACAGTTGCTGTTATTAATAGTATGTTGCCATTTATCTTCATGCGTCATTAATTGCCAATCAGGCTGCACCTTAGCTAACCTTACAATACCCTCTGCAAATTGTGAAATAAATACGCCACTTAGTTGTAGGGTAATACTAAAATAATTTCCCCACCAAAAATAACTTCGAATAGCCAGCTCATCTGTACGGGTAAAATAACGGGGATAATCGAGCATTACCCAGGGCAATCCTTCGTAGTTTTCTCCCTTGTAAATTTTAGGGGAAATGGCTTTTACATTGTCGGGCAAATGATATGTGTTTGCTATACACCGTTGGTATTCTGTACTTATTTCCCCAAATATTTCCTGAACAGCATTTATAATGCGGTTCTTTGTTAAAATAACAGGTATATTAATTACCAATTCTAATTCTGCGGTTGAAAGTTTTACATTTGCCATTAACCAACAATACTAAGAAAGGAATTTGTGATAAAAAAATTAGACATTTTAGTTGTTCGATCGTTCATTGGCCCTTTCCTGGCTACTTTTTTAATTGCATTATTTGTATTGGTAATGCAATTTTTTTGGTTATATATTGATGACCTGGTGGGTAAAGGTATTGATTTTGGCACCTTAGCCTATTTAACCGGTTTAGTAGCTATTACCTGGGTTCCACTGGCTTTACCCTTGGCCCTGCTGCTTTCATCTATCATGACCTTTGGTAACTTGGGCGAAACATTTGAAATAGTTGCCATAAAAGCAGCCGGTATTCCTCTTTCGCGTTTCATGCGCCCATTACTAATTGTAACCGTAATTATTAGTGGCATTGCTTTTTTGTTTGCCAATAACATTATTCCCGTGGCACAACTTAAACTGGCTGCATTACAGTACGATATTATTGTTGCCAAACCGGCATTTGACATTAAAGAAGGTGTTTTTTACAACAAAATTGAAGGCAACATTATTAAACTGGGAAAAAAAGAAAGCGACGATAGCACTATTAAAAAAATTGTGATTTTCAAAAAAACCTATGCACTGCAGGATAATTTGATTACTGCCGAAAGTGGTATCATGAAAGTTACCCCCGATAAAAAGTTTTTAGAATTTAAACTAAAAGAGGGCAACAGTTATGAAGAAAAAGGCCCTCGCCAAACTATTCAAACCGATTTTACACGCACCCATTTTGATACCTACACCAAGCTGTTTGACTTAAGTACTTTTCAAATGAACCGAACAAAAGATAGTGCCTTTATTTATGACCCTAAAATGCTCAGTGTTCGGCAATTAAATACTACCATAGACTCGCTTGAAAATCTCGGTGCCCATTATTTAAAGCGCTCTAAAGTTGAAATTAATTCTTATTTATCTTTTGCCAAATACATGGACTCAACCTGGCCTAAAACGGATACCGGATTTTTAAAATCAGTGGGCTCATTAAAACAACTCATTCCCGACTCAGTTAAACGCTATGTGCAGGAACGCAGTTTAAGTCAACTAGGTACCGTTACCAATAACGTAAATTTAATTTACGATGATTACAAAACCCGTCAGGATTCACTTCTAAAACATGAAATAGAATGGCATAGAAAATTTACATTGAGTGTTGCCTGTATTGTTTTATTCTTAATTGGGGCGCCATTGGGTTCTATTATACGGAAAGGCGGATTAGGAACACCATTAGTATTTGCCATAGTATTTTTCGTTCTATTTCACTTATTAAACACCTTCGGAGAAAAATTTGCCAAAAGCAATGTTATGAGTCCCTTGGCCGGCATGTGGCTATCTACCTTGGTTTTAATACCTATCGGCTTCTTCTTAACATATAAAGCCATGCGCGATTCACAGTTATTTAATCAGGAATTTTATTATCGAACCTTTAAAGCCATCCGCACTTTTTTTCACCATAAAAAAAAGAATAATAACGATTAATGGCTAATGTTGCTTAAAACAAGCAAAACAATTTTTATTATTGTAAAATCAATGATATGAAAACTACTACCAAATGGGTATCACATTTAGCATTTAACAGCAACGATGAAAACAACCACACTGTTCGTTTAGATACTAATGCCGATGATGGCAGTTTGAACAGTGGCATGAGCCCCAAAAAAATGTTATTAGGCGCATTAAACACCTGCAGTGGTATGGATGTAGTAGGCATTTTACAAAAAATGAAAGTACCCTTTTCTCAATTTGAAATAGAAGCCGAAGCTGAACAAACTACCACACACCCCAAAGTATTTACCGGCATCCATTTAACTTATAAAGCGAATATTCCTGCCCAGGAAGAAGATAAATTTAAAAAAGCCATTGAACTATCCTTAAACACCTATTGTGGCATTGCAGCTATGTTGAAAAAACATTGCAACATTACTTATAGCATAATTTTGTTACCTTAATCTTTGTTTTAAACGAAGTACTTTGCAAAAAGAAAAACAAAACTTTCAACTGCAACTTTTTATTACACTGCTAAGTGTGGTATTGTTTGCCGTAAAAATGATTGCGTTTTACTTAACCAATTCTATTGCCGTATTAACCGATGCATTGGAAAGTACCGTTAATATGGTGGCCGGTGGTATTGGCTTGTACTCTTTATATGTTGCGGCTAAACCTAAAGACAAAGACCATCCTTATGGGCATGGCAAGGCAGAATTTATTTCAGCCGCAATTGAAGGATCATTAATCATTACAGCAGGTGTTTACATTATTTATCAAACCGTACAAAGCTTTTTTATCCATAAAACGGTAGAAGCTTTAGATACCGGTATGTTTTTAATTGCTTTCACTGCCTTCATTAATTTTATTGCCGGCTGGTGGTGTTTGCACATTGGCAAGAAAAACAATTCAATGGCATTAAAAGCCAGTGGCAAGCATTTACAAATAGATACCTATTCTACTTCTGTTGTCATTATTGGTCTCTTTATTATTAAACTAACTGGCTTGTATTGGATTGATAAAGTATTGGCTTTTGCCATTAGCATTGTTATCATTTATAATGGTTACAAAATCCTTCGTTCCTCATTAGCCGGCATTATGGATGAGGCCGATATGAAACTTTTAAACTTACTTATTTTTACCCTTAACCAAAACAGAAGAACCAACTGGATTGATTTACACAATCTTCGCATTATTAAGTACGGCAATACCATTCATGTGGACAGTCATTTAACCTTACCCTGGTACTTAAACTTACATGAAGCGCAGCAAGAAGTAGATGAGTTGGAGGCATTAGTAATGAAAACTTTCGGAAAAGACATTGAATTATTTATACTTACCGAAGGTTGCCAATCCTTTAGTTGCCCTGTTTGCATTAAACAGGATTGCCCGGTAAGGCAACAAGCATTTTCGCATCAGGTTATCTGGACATTAGACAATATTCTAGCCAATCAAAAACACAATGCTCCGGCCTCCACTTAACAAGGCTTTATCATTACAACCCTGTACCTTTACATATTATTTACAGGTACAATAAAAAATGCACATATGGAAACATGGAAACAGTACATCGAAAAACATCAACAACGCTTTTTAAAAGAATTGGTTGAATTATTGAAAGTACCGAGCATTAGCTCAAAGTCGGAAAATAAACCCGATATGCAACGCTGCGCTGTTTTAATTGAACAGGAATTCAAAGCAGCCGGTGCTGATACAGTCACCATTTATCAAACTAACGGACACCCCATTGTGTATGCAGAAAAAATAGTAGATAAAAGCAAACCTACCGTTTTAGTGTATGGGCACTATGATGTGCAACCTGCCGATCCGTTGAACCTTTGGGATAGCCCTCCTTTTGAACCCGTGGTAAAAGACGGAAAAATTTATGCCCGTGGTTCAGCCGATGATAAAGGCCAATTTTTCATGCATACCAAAGCATTGGAAACCATGTTGCAAACCCACTCTATGCCTTGCAATATGAAGTTTATTATTGAAGGAGAAGAGGAAGTGGGAAGTCCCAACCTGGCTACTTTCGTTGAATCGAACAAAGAATTACTGGCCTGTGATGTTGTGCTGGTAAGTGATACGGCAATGATTGCTTTAGACACGCCTTCTATTGACGTAGGTGTTCGTGGTCTTAGTTATATTGAAGTAGAAGTAACTGGACCTAACCGCGATTTACATAGTGGTGTATATGGTGGTGCTGTTGCTAATCCGGCTACAATACTAGCTAAATTAATTGCAGGTTGTCATGATGCCGATAACCATATTACCATTCCCAGATTTTATGATGATGTGGTAGAAATTAGTAAAGAAGAACGTGCAGAAATGGCCAAAGCGCCTTTTGATGAAACAGCCTATAAAAAAGAATTGGGCATTGATGCAGTATGGGGTGAAAAAGGATATACTACCATGGAGCGAACCGGTATTCGCCCAACCTTAGAAGTAAATGGTATATGGAGCGGGTACACCGGCGAAGGTGCAAAAACAGTGTTGCCTTCCAAAGCCTATGCTAAAATTTCTGCTCGCTTAGTGCCTAATCAATCTCCTAAAAAAATTACAGAAGCATTAATTCATTATTTTGAAAACAGTGCTCCTGCAGGCGTTAAAGTAAAAGCTACTGAACACCATGGCGGCGAACCATATTTAACTCCCATTGATTCAATTGAATACTTGGCTGCCGCTAAAGCCATGCAAAGTGCACTGGGTAAAGAACCTGTACCGGTAAGAGGCGGAGGCAGTATTCCTATTTGTGCCATTTTTGAAAAGGCATTACACAAAAAAATTGTATTCCTTGGCTTTGGCTTAGATAATGATAATTTACATAGCCCGAACGAAAAATTCGATCTGGCTAACTTTTACAAAGGCATTGAAACCATTCCTTATTTCTGTAAATACTTTACCGAATTGTACGAGGCCAAACATTAATACTTTCTTCAACCTTTATTTCAAAAGCGCAGCCATTACGACTGCGCTTTTTTATAACCCAGACTTTTAAAAATAGTACCTTCACCCTTAGTTTATAAACTTTAAGGTATGAGCGACAATAACGAAAAAGTAAGAATTGATAAATACCTGTGGAGTATTCGCATTTTTAAAACCCGATCATTGGCAGCAGAAGCTTGTGAAAAAGGAAAAGTAAAATACAAAGGCAATACCGTTAAGCCTTCTAAATCGGTAGCAGTTGGCGATGAATATGAAATTAAAACAGATGCCCGCAAATGGATTATTCAAGTAACCGCATTATTAAACAATCGTGTAGCTTATCCGGAAGCTATTCAACATTATGTGGATATTACACCGGCGGAAGCACTGGAAAAACCGGCCTTTCAGGCGCCTTCCTTCCATACAGGTAAACGATTGAGCAAAATTGGCCGCCCTACCAAAAGAGAAAGAAGAGATTTAGACAATTTTATGGAAACGGAATAGCATCTTTGCAACATGAATATTGATATTATTTCAGTGGTACCCGAATTACTGGAAAGCCCGTTGAATCATAGCATTATGAAACGGGCTCAGGAAAAAGGTTTATTACAAGTTCGTACTCATAACCTGCGCCAATGGGCTATTAACAAACACGGACAGGTAGATGATTATCAATATGGCGGTGGCGCCGGTATGGTAATGATGTGCGAACCCTTGTACAATGCCATTTCGCATTTACAAAGCACCACAACATATGATGAGATTATTTATTTAACACCCGATGGTGCAACCTTCAATCAGTCAATGGCTAACCGTTTATCGTTACAACAAAACCTGTTATTTATTTGCGGACATTATAAGGGAATTGACCAACGCATTCGCGATCACTTTGTTACCAAAGAAATTTCTATTGGCGATTATGTATTGAGTGGCGGCGAATTAGCAGCCGCAGTTATAGTTGATGCCATTGGTCGTTTAATACCCGGTGTGTTGAATGATGAAACCTCAGCCTTATTCGATTCGTTTCAAGATAACTTGCTGGCGCCCCCGGTATATACCCGTCCTGCCGATTTTAATGGATGGAAAGTACCGGAAGTATTGCTGCAAGGTGATCCTAAAAAAGTAGAAGCCTGGCGTTATGAAGCAGCATTGGCAATTACCAAAGCCAAACGCCCCGATTTGCTGAAAGAGGAATAAACCTTGCACATCATTCATTTTTTATTCGTTTTCACTCACCATTATTCAATTGAACATGCAAACAGAAAAATATACCATTAGCGGACAATTAGTAGATGTTTGGCAACAAACCATTTATCCTGCCAACGTTTTTATAGAAGCCGGAATAATTAAAGCTATTGAAGCTTTACCGGCCAACGCTTCAGTACCGCAACAATATATTTTACCCGGGTTTATTGATAGCCATGTACATGTAGAAAGCAGTATGCTGGTACCCAGTGAATTTGCCCGTTTAGCCGTAGTGCATGGCACGGTAGGCACCATTAGCGACCCCCATGAAATTGCCAATGTATGCGGAATGGAAGGTGTTGAATTTATGTTGGCCAATGCCCGGCAAACCAATTTCTCTTTCAACTTCGGTGCTCCCAGTTGTGTACCTGCCACCACTTTTGAAACTGCCGGTGCTGCACTTCACAGTACTGACGTAGCCGCCTTGCTGCAACGGGATGATATTAAATACCTGAGTGAAATGATGAATTTCCCCGGTGTTTTACACGGCGATGAAGAAGTAATGAAAAAAATTGCTGCTGCCAAAGCCGTTAATAAACCGGTTGATGGGCATGCCCCCGGTTTAATGGGCACTGCGGCACAACAATATATTGCCGCCGGCATTAGCACCGACCATGAATGTTTTACAGCCGAAGAAGCCCTCAATAAGTTGAACTATGGCATGAAAATATTGATTAGGGAAGGCAGCGCTGCCAAAAACTTTGAAGCATTAATTGATTTAATGCATACCCATTATGAACATATGATGTTTTGCAGCGATGATAAACATCCCGATAGTTTAGCCATTGGCCATATTAACCAATTATGTGCCCGTGCAGTTGCCAAAGGTATTGATGTTTTTAAAGTACTTAAAGCCGCCTGCGTTAACCCCGTACAACATTACCGTATAAATGTGGGTCTTTTAAGGGTAGGCGATCCGGCAGATTGTATAGTGGTAAATAACCTAAACGACTTTCAGGTAATACAGACCTTTATTAAGGGACAACTTGTAGCCCAAAATGGCAAAAGCCTTTTACAGTCAGTACCGGTTATGCCCATCAATCAATTTAATTGCCAACCCGTCAATGAAACCGAATTAGCCGTTAAACTAACGGAATACCCTTTACAACAAAATAAAATACCCGTAATAAAAGCGTTAGACGGTCAATTAATTACTGAAAAAATATGGGTAAGCCCCAACATTCAACAAGAATATATACTGCCTGATGTTGCCAATGATATACTAAAAATAGTTGTCGTGAACCGTTATTACCCGGCACCGGTAGCCAAAGCTTTCATTCATAACTTTGGTTTAAAGAAAGGTGCTATCGCTTCCACAGTAGCACACGATAGCCATAACATCGTTGCAGTAGGCACCAATGATGTTGATTTAGCCAAAGCTATTAATGCAGTTATTGAAGCCCAAGGAGGTGTTAGTGCCGTGCATGAGCAGCACATACAAACCCTGCCATTGCCTGTTGCCGGTTTAATGAGTACACATGATGGATATGCTGTGGCCAAGGCCTATACTGCCATTGATGCCATGGTAAAAAATGAATTAGGCAGTACGCTGGCGGCACCCTTTATGACACTCAGCTTTATGGCCTTGTTGGTAATTCCCCATATTAAATTAAGCGATAAAGGCTTATTTGATGGCGATCGCTTTCAAATATGGGAATAACAATGATGCCATCATGTAACCATAATATAAGCGCCAAATGTTTTACTGATAAAGTTTAATTTCTTACAAACGCACCTCACGTAAACAGTAAAGCGCTGTAGTGTTCCCATTACCAGGAAAACAATTTCGGGTAAAATTTAAAATTCCAAAATGGTATCAAATTTTTTATTATGTCTTTTTTAGGTATTATCCCTAAAAAGTATAACCTAATACCGATATGAGTGGGTGATAAATTAAGGAATAAAAAAGCAGGCTAATCGTAAATTCAGTTGAATTGATAGAACCCATTTTTGAAAAAAGAACCATGATTAACAATGGTGTTGCTATCAAAAACAAATAAAATGTAAGCACTTTCAGGTTCATATTGCATTATTTTAATGATAAACAATTTTTTGAGGCACGTGCAGTATCGAAATGTATCTTTTGCGGAAGACTATTTCAATAAATCAATAGCTTTTTCTAACTGTTTGTCAGTAGCATTTTGTAAAGCCGAAAGATTAAATGCAACATAATAATCGGGAGAAATTCCTTTTCCCTCATAAATTTTGCCATCAATATATTTAAACTTTGCTGAAGATGTTTGTACACTCATGAAATCAGGTATAGTAAAACTACCATCATTGTACAAATTATTATTACTAACAATGGGTCCAGTTGCACCAAAAGTTGTTTCGCCAACAAAAACAGAATTAGGAAATGCTTTAACTGCCATTACAGTAGCTTCCGCTAAAGAAGCTGAAACATTATCTGCTAAAACAATAATAGGGATATTTAACTGCTTCGTATTTTTGGGTGGATTTATATAAGCTGGAACCCATGCACTATAATCATACCTTCCATTGCCAATTTTATATTGCGTATAACCAAACAACAAAGGTTTGTCAATCAACCTTCCAATTAAAAAATTTAAGTCACTTAAATCTCCCCCATAATTACTCCTTACATCTATAATTAATCCTTTAATTTTATTATTAGCTGTATTTAATGCATTGAAAAATGAATTTAAAACTGGCTGTATTTTATTAGCTGTTGTTGAATAATATGCTTTTGACAATGAAAAATAATTACAAGAAAAAAATAAAATATTATGCTGAATAGTTCCGTATAAAACAGTTAAGGGCTGCCCTCCGTATGAATAAGTATTCTCAACACCTAATTGATAATTTGCATCTAAATAACCTGTATCTACTTTATAAAAAGCATAGGGACTATGAAATCCGTATAAATTTTTTTTCTTATCATAAGCAGGATAAACAAATGAATCTATAATAGCATTTTGCATAAATGAAATGTAATAATGACCATCCACCATGGATTTTGTCATATCTTTAAAAAAAGAAACACTCTTTTTTAAATCGGCAGCATTATTCAAATCTAATTTTGCAAATACAGGCTTATATTTCAGATATATCCTATTCCAATTAGTTGTATCAATATCCCAATAAATATAATTTATATTCATTTTATTCCAAAACTGCTCAAACATATCACAAAATGTTTTTGGAATTTCATTATTTATGGGTAAGGCAACTTTTTTACATGAAGAAAAAATAAAAAGAAAAAATAAAACATTAATAAGTTTATTTTTTAAAAAAATATTTTGCATTACTGTCAATTTTTTTATAAAAAATTAAACATACAGCCTGCAGAAATTACAATGGTTTGATTATACTGCATAATCTGACTAATAGAATAATTTTTTTGTTGCGAAATTATAGATAAGTAAAATCTTGTATTGACAAAAAAAGAATACTTATTATTAATTTGATACATGGGTGTTATACCCACTAATGGCCCTGCCTCGAACCTATTATCTTTTAAATGAGAAAACGAATATTTCTGGGAATAATTGGTAAAACGCAAATAATTTGTCACTACACCTATAGCATCTACGGCATAGTAACTATCAAACACATTCGATATTACCCCTTTTATGTTTCTATCAACCCAATAAGAAACAAAAAAACCAACATCGAACCATAATTCCCATTGACTGTTTTGCAGTAACTTGTATTCAATAATAACCGGCAATTGTAAATACGTATTTCTGTAATTCGCAGAAATACCTTCATAAATTCCTTTGCGAACAAATGAATAATTTTTTTGCAATAAATCTAATTCAGTTAGTAATTGAATTTTATTTTTATATGCATATTTAAATATTAACCCTGTACTAAAACTATTGCCATTCTTATTTTCAGTAAGCAAACGATTAGAAATATTGGTATGTAAATGATTATTAGTATAACCTGAAAATACTCCTATACTATATTGTGCATTAAGGCTTTTTATAATAAAAAAGCATAGCAAAATATATATTTGTCGCATGCTGTTATATTTTTAAATGCTATTGAAAAAGTATTTCTTTACAGTTAACAGCCAATTCAACATTACAAACCAATTTAGAGTGTGGTGCTTTTGTTCTTGTAAATATTAAATAATACCAATAACCAACTCGTTTATTTCCTTTTTTGGTTATTTTTTACCACCAACCCATCTCCATAATATAAAAGCTCTTTTAATTTATCATTCTGTCTGGCAAATTCAGGATTTACCACATTCAAATAAGTGGTTTTCATTTTTGTATCGTGAAATAATAATAAATTGACGTTGAGTTGTTTTTTAAATCTAATCTGCTGATAAATATCATTTACACTTGAATACCCCAACTTGTATGGTTTAGCCTTCATAAATTTTAAAACCGGAATTAGACATCAATGTATCATTTTCTATACAATAACTTGTACTAGGATATATAGTTTCACTACTTGTTTGAGAAAAATAAACAAAAAGACATTAAATAGCGCAATTAAACTAATACCAAACATGAATATTGTATGAAGCCCGAAACTAAAACCTATATTCGGGCTATGATGAAATATTAAAAATATAAAAACCAATTATTGCCATTGCTTAACACCACACTATAGTATTCCTTCAATAAACTTAAGTTGTAGGTAGCATAAACAGCCTGATAGGCCACCGTAATGTAACCATCATTTGATATGTTCACTAGGCTCCCTTGCGCAGATGTTCCATCTACATTGTATACAAATACAATATCCCCCTTTGTCATTACTTTTTGTAGCTTAGCTGCTGTAATTTGCCCTTGTGTTGGCGCAGAAAGTTCTTTAGTACAAGAAGCAAAAGAAAAACCAGTGATAATGAACATGAAGATTAAAATTTTAATTGGATATTTATTCATATACTATAAATTTAATTATTTACAAGATTGGCTAAAAAGGTTTTAATAATTGTTGATTTTGGAGTACTACCATTGTTTGGTACAACGTCAAATATAATTCGAACAGCAACATAATTATTACGAGGCTGCACTCTTGGTACTGTATAAGTTGTACCAACGGATGTTCCTGTAATAACTGTATGAGTTCCAATGATGCCGATATTTCCGCCAATGACGGGATTTGCAGACAAATTTGGATCAATTAATACTACTTCAGTTTTTAAATTTTTAATTGTAGCGCCAGTTGATGAAGAATTTATAACTGACGGATTCCATAAATAATTAATTGAAGATGCATTAACTGTGTATAAATTGTCGTATTGATAATATATGCCGCCATTTTGATTTACGTTAATTGAATTAGTATGTATATTAACAATGGGCTTTGAAGATAAATTAAAAATACCTAAACTATTTGTATACAATGGAATATAACCTTGTGCAGTAATTGGATCTATGATTGTCCCAGGTACATATATAGAAGCTGGACTTGCGGGAAAAGAACCTTTATTTGTAAAAGTACCATCCAATTGTAACTTTGCATTGAGTGTTAAACTTATTGTTTGAGCATTGCTGTTTCCGCCTATTATTGCACTTAATAATCCTGCAACTGCGCCTGGAATATTGCCAGCTGCAGCAGAAAATGCGCTATTTAGTCCGTTCTGAAGTGCTGTGAAAGTTGCATTTGATAATCCTAATTTATTGTTAACTGTGGTAGGTGTGTATCCCTGTATTGACCCATCTGGATTTACTATTGGAACTACTGCAGAAAAATTTCCGCTGGCATTATTTACAGCAGAACTACCTGCCAAAGAAAGGCCTGCTGTTGTGACTACTTTTAATCCATTCAAAAGAGATGAACTAATATTAGACGTAGCAGATCCAACGGTACCATTCACACTACCTATCAATGGCCCACCCAATGATATTTTGGAAATACTATTAAAATTAGTGTACCAACTCAATTGAATATTGTTATAATTTGTTTTCGCTAAATTGGGATCATAGGCCAATTCATATTGCAGCATGTACCACTTTCTGGTTGCTAAAGGAGCTGAGCCATCTGGTGGACCTTGTTCTATTTGTGAATATGATAATTGATTTTGAGAAACATCGACAATATCATTACCCAAAAAATTTAATAGACTTGTAGTTCCGGATGTTGATGCTGTAAGCCCATCAACTAAATAATCAGAATTAGCAGAAATTTGGGAGGTTATAAAAAAATAAATACGCATTAATCCTCGATATCTGTTATACAAAATAAAGTAAGGATCCTCTAACGGTCCTGGAGAATTTGGATCAAAACTATTATACACTAAAACCCAACCATCAGCAGCCTTGTAATCATTCGCTACATCAATACCATAAACAGAAGTAATGCTTCCCTGTCCAATCCATGGTGGATTTATTAAAGATTGGCCTACAACATTGGGAGTAGGCATCCAATCAACTGTTTCCCAATTAAAGCTAAAAGGATGTATACTGTCATTCCCTTGTGCTGCTATTGAAGAATTAAAGTGTTTTTTGCAACTTGTGCAAATGACAACACTCAACATAATAGTAGAAACAAACAATTTTGAATAAATTGATTGTAAACAATGTATCTTTTTCATAAACAACTAATTTTATGTAATTATTTATATATTTATATAAAATAAAAATTACCCTCCCCTGCCTAACACTCATGGGGTCAGATGTTCAGCGGATTTTTAAACTGCTTGTCTGCAGTGGAACATACCCTCCATTATATGGCCGTTATAATTAGCAGCTGTTCCCCTTTAGTTTTACCGGTAAATGCTTTTATCAGTGTATATCAAATAATAAAAAACGAAGATAATATTCTGTATAATAAAAAAAAAGCGTATTTCTACGTAATTTTTATAACAAAATATTCCTTATATTCAATCTAACAAAACTGAAGCGTATAATATTACAATCCGAAAGTTGCTTTCATCAATACCATGCGTTGTCGCAGGGAATAAAAACTATTAGCCAGCATATTACCATTTACCGAATAAACCCCAAAATTGGTATTGTTGAATAAATTATATATCGCCAGTGATAACTGTGTTTTCAAAGCAACCACATTTTTCTGAATTATAAAATCTAAAAATAAACTATGTGTGCCTGCACTAGTGTTATTATGGAAGAAATAACTTTCTGCTTTTAGTGCACAATCTGTTTGTTTCAATATAAAGCAATGAATACTGCCATTTTGTTGCCAACTAAATTGTGACAATCGATATTCCGATAAAGCTGCTAACCCTTTACTAATTGAACCATTCAATTTACAAACATAATCAAATGCCCAAGCTTGTTTCAGCTTTTTATAGGCCGTAAGTTTTACCTGCCACGAATGATTTTGATAAGCATTCAAACTATCATTTACTAATTGTAACCAATTTCCATTTTGCCAGGAACCGGATAATGACAAAGTAGTTTTTATAGGAAATATATATTGGCTAATACCGGCATTCATTTGAAACTGCCGAATGGTATTGATATATGGCAAATGACTTACTTTTTGAAAATTTTGCAATAAGGTTGTGTTTACTATGAAATTATTTTCTTGCCGAGCATAATCTATACCAACATGATAAAACAATATTTTAATGCTGCGCTTGTTATTGAATTGTACACTAATACTTTGTTGTTGCCTTTCACCAAAAGGAATGGTATTATTTTGTAAAGTAAAATAATTCCGAATAATAAATCCGGGAAACAAATCGGTCAACTGAGCCGACTGTGTATTGTTTCGTAAGGTTAATTTCACATCACCTTCTTGCCCAACCTTCCATGTAAATTGTGCATAAGGATTAAAATATAAATTTCTGTTTAAGGTATCGGTTGTGTAAACTATGGAATTTTTGAATTGTAATATTTGATAATTGAAAGGCAACGAAAAACTAACGGAATACCTGTTGTGTATCCAATTAACCTGATAACTACCCATAAATTGATATTGATTCCAATGAATTTGATTAGCACCACTATCATACACAAACGGCATATTATTATAGGGCATTATGGCAATGGCACTATTTAACTGTTGCCAAAAACCTGCTGCCGTTAATTGAAAGCTTTGTAATATATGCCTACCGGTTAACCGATATAGTAATGTTTGATAACTAAGAAAAGAAGGGTTTTTTACGGTTTGTAAAGCATTATAAACAGAGCTGCCATTTACAGGAAAAATACTATCCTGTACTGCAGGATTCAATTGCAAACTTTCAGGCTTTTGACGGTATGTTTGTATGGCTGTAAATTCAATTATTCCATTCTTCAACATTGGCTTAATAACATACAATCGATTCGTTAAACTGAAATTATTTTGTTGCAACAACTGAACAGAAGCTATTTTATTAATAGAAAGTTGTGTTTGAATGGTATTTTGTTCTCCTGAAAGAAAGAGTTGATCAGATGCATAAAACTTTTGATTATTGTTTACCCATTGCAGGTTCACCCATTGCCCTGCCGTATTTACCACATTGTATTGATTGGTAATGTATTGAATGGTATCAGCACGCAAAAAATAAGCAGATGCGTTGGTATATTGCTGCGTTTGTTGTTGATTCCAATAATACCCATTGCATCGAATTTGAGTATTGTTTTTTGTTTTCCATAAATTATTGGTATTTAGCATCATTCCATTATTCAGTAAATACCTTTTTTCTTCTAAAGGCGGTGTAACATAATTTTGATCCAGTAAAAAATACGTGTTAACATCATTTATATCATTTATCCAACTAAAGTTATTGTGAGCAATAATATCGGTGGAAATATTGTTACCCGAATTATTCGCTGTAAAAGTTTGTATGGCTTTATTGCGGTTAGACAAGTTTAACCGACTGAATTTTAAGTCATAAATATTCCGATAGCCTGCACCTATTTCAGCTTGTTGAATAGGTTTTATTTTGGCTTTATCTTTCAAAGCCACATTTAATGAAACACGATTACTTAACTTATTTTTTTGCAACACTTTAATAGGTTCATCGTGTTCAATTACCTGTAATTTTTCAACCATATCAGCGGCAATATTGTTTGTAGCTACATTATACCGATCGTCTAGTAAATTATCCCCATCAATATAAAAATTGGTAATTGCCTTCCCATTATAAAAAATTTTTCCGTTTGCATTTACTTCCATACCAGGTAGTTTTTTTATAACATCACCAATGGTTCTATCATCTTTTTGTTGAAAATCTTTTATCCGATAGGTAAGTGTATCATTATTTTGTATAATAAATGGAAAACGATTTTTTACAGTAACCGGTGGCAACTCCGCATCAACAGGTTGCAGAGCAAATGCTTTATGCATTTGGAAATAATTTACCGGTACAACTTGTTGCTGAAAATGCAGTGCAGTTATTTCAACAAGCAGACTATCATTCCTTCCCATAGAGGTATCACTAATATTAAAAGAACCTGCAGTATCGGTAATAGCGAATTGTAGAATAATTTTAGTATTCTTTTCTAACAATAAAACATTAGCACCCACTATTGGTTTTTGATGAGCAGCATCTACAACTTTTCCTTGTATGGTTGTTTGTGCCTGCAGTGCTGAATACAAAAAGAAGCACAAAACACTATACATTATGTGCTTCGCTATATGCATACACTGAATATGATGATTTAATTATTCTTTTTTAATTCAATTGGATTACCATTTTGCTGCATGAATGTTGTGTCGTTTAATTTTCGGCCATTCAATTGTACATTCGAAATTTGAATTTGCATACCGCTCATTGCTACACTATTGTTTTGAGCACCTTGCTCATAAGCCAATTTCATTTTATCAAAATCTTTTTCAGTGGTAACAATCGCATTGGCGGGCAATTGTATATTTCCCAAATTATTGGCCTGTACTAACCACCTAAAATTAAATTGCACTTCTTTGTTTGCATCATAAGCTTCTAATATTAAACCGGGCAAACCATTCAACTTCCATGGGCCAAAGGAAAGAGGTATTTGCGTAGTAAACCATGCAGTATAAGTACGTCCTCTAAAGTTAGTTATAGCACTTTGGCAATCATATGCATCAATTTTCTTGGTATTTTTTTGAATTTCCCATTTAGGTAATGTTCCTTTATCGGTTATTAAATAATAGGTATTGCGGTAATTCTCTACCAATTGTAATTGCTTGGTTATTCGATTAAAAAAAATGGTTTCCTTATTAGCAGCCACTACCATTCCCAAGTCAATATTAGTTGAACCATTGCGCATGGCATTTTCAAATTTTTGTTGCATCATCGAGTCTTGCAATTTAGCAGTAAGACTATAATATTTGCTTATATTATTGCCATATTCCAATACCATTTGTTCTTTGTGCAGGTAACCCGTTTGTAAATTAGTTTTATGCACAAACTCATACGTTACCCTTCCAATGGCTGTATTGGCAGTTTGGCAATCCGCATAAACACCTAAGCATAGAAACCATAGAAAATAAATGAATTTCATAACTTATATTTTGATGATTTTAAAAATACTTGGCAGGGTACAACTACATATTCCCCGCCAAGTTTATTGATTAACGAAAACAACCATTTGAGCCAGTTCTGCTATAAATATAATTTGCTCCGGCTTGAGCTAAATCTTGATAGCTACACCCGTTACAACTTACAGTGAAAGTTAAAACTTGCCCACAACCATCAGTTACTGAAACCTTGATTGAATTAGGTGGAAAAGAATTAGAGCTTTTAGCAGAAACATTCATGAAAACACAACTACTCAATAATAAAAATGACATTAGTAATTTTTTCATAAATAAAAGTTTAATTTTTACCCTCCCCTGCCTAACACGCATGGGGTCAGATGTTCAGCGGATTTTTTAATCTGCTTATCTGCAGCGGAATACAGCAACCCATTATATGGCCATTATAACAAGCAGGCATCACTTTTTTACCGGTAAATGCTATTATTGGTGTACATCAAATAATAGAAAACAAACATAATATTCCGTATAATAAAAAACAAGCGTATTTCTACGCAATTTTTAAAAAATAATACAAAAAAAATGGTAATTATTAAATAAGCTAATTATTAAATAAATATGTATACTTTAATAAATTAATATATACGTATGAAAATTGTTAAAAGCTTTACTGTTAATAAGTCGCTAACAGTTTTAACTGTTACCCCACCTGATATTACTTTATAACATGTTTGTTTAGCAGGACCACAACTTGCGGATTGTGCATGTACTTTGTTACTTTGTAACGTCAATGCATTTGCGAAGAATGGGATATTTTTTCTATTGCTCAACATTCGCACAAATGTACAATTAATAAAAAATGAGCAGCACATAACTGTATGCCCATTTTTTTCCAATGCAATGTTGTAAGCAGTATTTTTTACCAAACTTCTAATATGTCAGAATGATAAATTTTCCAATTTGGCTTTTGTTTCTCAAAAAAATAAATTTTAATTACACCGCTTTTTATATTGTCTTTAATAATTGCTATCATAATAGCTTTGTCATTTGTTTCATTAAATATAACACGAGAAAATGCTAAATGACCTATAATTTTCTTATCCTTTATTTTTTGAACATCTAATTCTTTATTTGGTATTAAATTATATTTTCCATGGTTTGTAATCTTTTTAATATCAATATCAAAAGAAGCTGTGTCAAAATTGGTTTTATAAGAAAGTAACATTTTTTTATACTCTAAAGAACGAACAGAGTCGAAACTTTTATTAATGACCTCCATGGATTCCTTTTCCCAATTTAAAGGAGATATTAATTTGTCATAAATAGTAATGTTAAAAACGGAATCCTTGTTATCCCTTTCAGGTTGATATGGAAAAGGTATTAATGTATTATACTTATATGCGAAAGTGTCAATTATTGTTAAAAAGTTTTCATTTAAGAATCGAATATCTTTATCAATTATTTTACTGTTTTTATTTATACATGATGAAACAGTAATAACTAAATAAAATAAATATTTAAAAATTTTCATTATATATTATTTAAAATTATCCTCCCCTGCCTAACACTCATGGGGTCAGATGTTCAGCGGATTTTTTAATTGCTTGTCTGCAAGGGGTAATAGCTGTTTATTGCATGGCCTTTGTAACAAACAGTATTCCCTGTTTTTTACCGGTAAATGCTATTATTGGTGTACATCAAATAATATAAAACAAACTTAATATTCCACATAATAAAAAACAAGCGTATTTCTATGCAATTTTTAAAAACCCTAAACAAAATTTTGTAATTCGTTTTGTTTTACATAATATTGGAATATTAAATGTATTCCTGTATGGCTACCCCTTTTTCCGCAGCCATTGTTGATGACCGTTTGCGTGATTTGGAATTAGTGAAAACCAATCTCCAAAAAATAAAAAATTGTTCCATTCTTTTCACCCATACCAACCCTTATCATTTTTTTGAACATTTAAATACCACCCGTCATTTACCCGATATTGTTATTACCGATTGCCAAATGCCCGAAATTGATGGCATGGCATTAACACGCTTAATGAAACTGTTTTTCCCTTCCATTCAAATAATTGTTGTTTCCGGCTTATTGGTTGAATCGGATGTGGCAGAACTGATAGACATTGGTGCCAATGCCGTAATTGCCAAAGGGTCTTTACAAATATTGAACAATCAAAGCCTTCCCTTAGCCATTGATGCTATTCAGCAAAACAAAGTGTTTATTGATCCGTTTTGGAATCAATCACTGGTGCAAAAAATGCGCAAACAAACACAAAAGAAAAAAGAAGAATTAAAAACACCCCATTTCTCCCAAAACGAATTAAAAATTTTACAATTGTTAGTCACACATCCCGACTATGAAAAAATTGCAGAATTTTTAAATGTTTCAAAACGTACCGTAGAAGGATATGTTCAAAAAATTTCGGAAAAAACACCCGACAACAGTAAAAAATCGAAATTAATTGCCTATGGCCTAAAGCATTATTTAGTGCATTTATTTAGGGGCTAACCTATTCTACTTATCATTTTTTCGCTTTATTTTTCTTCCCATTTATGCAAATCAGCCATCTTTTCAACAGCCCATTGGCTAACTTAATTTTCAACCTGTAATAGGGTATGAAGCAGGTAAATGCTTCCATTTCCATTTTTTACCTTTATTTTACAGCGTTTTAGTACCCTAAATGCACTGTTACCTATGATTGTTAATTTAAGTGATACCCATAGTTTGGTAAGTAATTTTACGGCGGAAATAAGAAACATTCATGTTCAAACCGACCGTATGCGCTTTCGTCGCAACTTAGAGCGCATTGGCGAAATTGCTGCTTATGAAATTAGTAAACAATTGCCCTGGCATGAAGTGGAAATACCTACTCCCTTAGGCATACATACCAGTAAAGTTTTAATGGAACAACCTGTTTTGGCTACCATTTTAAGGGCCGGTTTACCCATGCACCAAGGCATGCTGAATTATTTTGACAAAGCGGATAATGCTTTTGTTTCAGCCTATCGTAAACACCACCACGATGGCAGTTTTGAAATTAGTTTGGAATACATGAGTTGCCCATCGTTAGACAATAAAACCATTATTATTACCGACCCCATGCTGGCTACAGGGGCCTCATTGGTGAAAACCATTCAATTCATTCAACAGGAATATACCCCGGCTGCCATACATGTAGTGGCTGCCATTGCCTGCACAGTGGGTATTGAATTTGTACAAAGAGAATGTGGCACCAACATTCATTTATGGTGTGCCGATATTGATGACGAATTAACGGCAAAAGGATATATAGTGCCGGGACTGGGTGATGCCGGCGATTTGGCTTATGGGGCTAAGGACCAATCCTAACTTTTTTTTGTTAAATCGTTCAACAAACTAAAAAGATATACAGCATTTCTTGTATTTTGTATATCTGTTTTTCATCACCTATAAATGGCAAGGATGGGTTATTACAAATTACAACACAGTGTGTTGCATTTGCACAACCATTGGCCGCTGTACCCATGAAAAAAATTGTACTATTTACCTTACTGCTGTTGGGATGTCTGCAATTGTGGGCACAAGACCCGCATTTTTCGCAATTTTTTTCTTCACCTCTTACCCTTAGCCCTGCCTTTACCGGCAAGTTTGATGGTAATATGCGCATAGCCGGTAATTACCGTAACCAATGGCCTACCATTAATAATGCCTTTACAACCGGCACTGCTTCTATTGATTTTCATATTATGCAAAATAAAATTGCCAGCAATGATGTTTGGGGGCTGGGTTTTATGGCTTATAATGATAACAGTGCCAACGGTGCCGTAAAATTTAATTATGCTACTGTTTCCACTGCTTACCACAAAGGATTAGATGAAGATGGCAACAATACCATTGGCCTGGGTGTGCAATTAACGTATGCTAACATGATGATTAATACCGCAGGATTAACTTTTGAAGACCAGCTTACCAGCAATGGCTTTACCGGTGTTACCAGCGAAGTATTTAACGGTGCTACCCTAAAATCGAATTACATGGATGTGAATGCCGGTATATTATACAATGGTAGTACCGGCGAAAGAAATAATTATTATGTAGGCGTTAGCTTGTACCATATAACACGTCCGCAGCAATCATTTACCGGTGCCACCTATTCATTAAACCCAAGGGCTACCATTCATGCAGGTACCTATTTTCCCATTAGTGATAATACTACTTTGCACCTAAGTGCTTTACAAAGCTTTCAGGGCGGGGCTTCGGAAACAGTCATCGGCGGGGCTTTTCAATTTACCCCTACCCTTAATTTAGAACAAGATGTTAGCGTATATGCCGGTGCATGGATGCGTTTAAAAGATGCTATTATTCCGTATGTAGGGGTAGAATATGGCAGCTTTCGATTGGGCGCTTCCTACGATGTAAATACTTCTTCCTTAAAAACCGCTTCACAGGGTGTAGGTGGCATTGAAGTATCGCTGATTTATATTCAAAAACGCAGCGATGCCAAACCTATTAGCTGTCCCAAGTTTTAACCCATTCAGCAGTTCACCGGCTCATCGTTTCTTTCCACTTACATAAGGATTATTTTTCAGGAAAAACCGATAGGGCAGCAGGGCATCTTCTCCTGCATAGTCAACCCCTATCCGTTGTGTAATCACTATATCTGTCGGCAATACTTTAAACCCATCATCGGCTATGTACAAATCCGTTTCCGTTAATAAGCGTCCGTTGTGTTGCCGATGAATACCCAAGGCTTTGGTAACATTACCCGGACCACGCCCTATGGAATAATCGGCCTTATTTTTTCCCATTCTTTGCTGCATAATGGCTATTCCCGTAACCGGCTCAATAGCCCTTATAAGAATAGCATGTGGGGTATTTTCACTTCCGGTAACTACATTAAACATTTCATGAATGCCATAACACAAATACACATATGCACAACCTCCCTGTGCATATATGGTTTTTGTGCGTGGCGTATAGCGCCCTCCAAAGGCGTGTGAAGCCCTATCTTCAACCCCATTATAGGCCTCTGTTTCCACAATACGACCAATAGTAAGTTGTTGGTGAAAATTAGTAATCAACAACTTTCCCAATAAACTTTTAGCCACATCGGTAACATGCATATCCCAATAAAATGAAAGTGGCAGTACTTGCATATCCATAATAATCAATTCATTGACAATTTAGTGTATTAAGGGCATTGAACCTTTTAGTCCATGTTTTAGCATTCATTTATGGCATAAATAAAATGAAACCGCTATTTTCGTAACAAAAACCCCCATTGCTGAAGGAAATTATTATAGCAGTACAGGCCTATTTTAAAGCGCACCGGTTTATTAAACAACACCAATTGTGGAAGTGGATTATTATACCGGGTATTTTATATGCTTTGCTGTTTGTGTTTAGCATGGGTTTCTTCTTACACACCACCAGCGGCGTTATTGAATGGTTGAGTTTAAGAACAGGTTTAAAAACCTGGTTAGATAAAATGCAGAGTACCTGGCTGGGATTTTTATTTACCTTATCCAGCTTAGGCTTACTGCTTTTGCAAATGCTGTTTTATTTCTCCTTCTTCAAATATTTTTACCTGATTGTGGGCTCACCGGTATTTGCATATTTAAGCGAAAAAACAGAAGCCATTATTAATCATCAGGACTACCCCTTCAGCTTTCGTCAATTAGGTTCCGATATGTGGCGGGGTGTTCGGTTGGCCATTCGCAATGCGGTATGGCAAAGTATTTATGTAATTGCTTTGATGTTTTTAAGTATTATTCCTTTATTCGGATTAATTACGCCTATTATTGCCCTATTTATTGAAGCATATTACTACGGATTTTCTATGCTGGACTATAGCATGGAACGCCACCAAAAAACCATGAGTGAAAGCACCTATTACATTGGTACGCACAAGGGTATTGCCATAGGCAATGGTTTAGTGTTTTACTTAATGCATTTTTTACCTTTTATAGGGTGGGTATTGGCTCCGGCTTATGCAGTAGTGGCAGCAACGCTGGCATTGTATCCATTACATGAAGATGAACCTCCTAAAATTTATGTGCCCGGAAAACCTTCCGTAACCAACAAAAAAAATTAAACCATTTACTTTATTTCTTTGGCATGAAACCAGGCAAAGTTTTTTTAATTCCGGCTCCTTTATACGATAACGCATTAACTGCATTACCCCTGTATCTTTTACCTGCTATTCAGCAATGCCAGGCTTTTTTTGTAGAAAATGAAAAAACCACCAGACGCTATTTTAAATTGCTATGGAAAGAAATGGTGATTGATGATTATGCCTGGTTTACCATTCATAAAGCCGAGGGGGATGTGCTTGCCCATTTTAAACAACTGTTGCTGCAAGGAAAAAATATTGGTATTGTTAGTGAAGCAGGTTGCCCCGGCATAGCCGATCCCGGACAAATTTTAGTAGCTACTGCACAACAATTGAAGGCAACGGTACACCCTTTGGTAGGACCTAATTCCATTATTTTGGCATTGATGGCAAGCGGCATGAACGGACAACAATTTGCGTTTGAAGGATATTTACCGATTGATGCTATTGAACGAAAACAAAAATTGAAAACATTAGAGCAATTATCTAAACAACACAACAGCACACAAATATTTATTGAAACCCCTTATCGCAATCAGGCTTTGTTACAAGATATACTGCAGGTTTGCAAAGCCAATACACTGCTTTGCGTAGCAGTTGATGTTACGGCCCCTACCGAACAAATTATTACCCAAACTATTGCCGAATGGAAACAAACCCAGTTGCCTTTGCATAAACGCCCCGCTATTTTTTTACTGCAAGCTTAATACGCTTTATTGTGGAATTATCACCGATTTACGTTGCCGCGTATGTGCACTAAAATAGCCCAAAACGCCACCGCTAATATTGCTGATAGGATTGGCCGGTGTAGCAGCATTATTTTGTAAATCTTGCAACCCTCTTACATACTGATAAATCGGTTTATCAATACAACGCATTTCTACCATAATGGTATCGCCGGCGTTAATGGTACTGTCGGGCTCAATTAAAGGGCGTGTTGAAACACCACCATTGGTTAAATTATCATCCCAAACAAAAATGCGCTTGTTTTCAATACCATTAATGTATTCAATAAACCAATAATAGTTGGCAACATTGGCAGGGTCGGTGTATTGCGGTTGAATAATAGGAATTATTTTTCCGGCAAATACAATATTATCCGTTAGCAATGCATCTAAGTTAACCTGCTGCGGCATGGTTGATGAAGCAGTATACGTATTTCCACCCTGCACTACCTGTAAACGATAAGTAGCACCCGGTGTTCCTATTAAATTATTATTGGTATAGGTACCCGGGGAAGTTTGCAGCAATGGGTATACGTTACCATATAAATCGCTGATGGTAACCGTTGCATCGGTAACCGGCGGGAACACATTATCGGCACTAAAATTCACTGTTTTCGATAACAATACTTTGGCGGGCGAACTATTGGTTACCGTACCTTCTATTACCAACTGCGGGGCTACATTTTTCAAATCAATATTGATGATTTTTTTGCAGGAAAAAAGCCCGGTTAAAAAAAGCAATGCTATATATACAACTACACGCATAGGTTAAAATTTAAAATTCCAAGTAATACTGGGAATAAAACGGAATAATGAGGTTTGCTGTGCTACCGTTTTATTCGGATTATTCGGATCATCAATAAACGTTATGAAATAGGGATTTTCTCTTCCATACACATTATACACGCCAAAAGTTAAACTGCTTTGGTATTTACGGTAAGGGTTATGTTTATTTTGAACGGTGGCAGCAATATCTAACCGATGGTAAGCAGGCATACGGTAGCCATTCCGCTCAGTGTACAAAAACACAGTTTGGTCGTTTACCCTGTATTTACCACTGGGATAAGTTACGGCATTCCCGGTATTGTACACCCAGTTTGCAGAAAGGCTCCACCGTTGGTTTACCTGGTAAATACCTACCACGGTAATAGCATGTGTTTGATCTTGCCGAGCCGGAAAATATTGGTTGTTGTTAATACCCGGAAACTTCCTTTCCGTTCTTGATAAAGTGTAACCTATCCAACCCGTTAATTTTCCTACTTTCTTCTTGGCAAAAAACTCAATACCATAAGCACGTCCAATACCATAAATCAATTCACTTTCTACATTGTCATTGGCTTGCAGGTCAGCCCCATTTCTATAATCAATTTGATTTTGCAACCATTTATAGTAGGTTTCTACTGAAAATTCATATACCTGATTTTTTGAATTTTTATAGTACCCTATGGCCACCTGATCGGCTATTTCAGGTTTTACATTATTGGTACTGGGCAACCATAAATCGGTAGGCGCCCCTACGGTTGAATTGCTGAGCAAATGCAAGTTTTGCACATTGCGATTGTATGAAAATTTTAAAGAAGCATAAGTGTTCAACAAATAGCTGGCACTAAAACGAGGTTCTAAATTCCAGTAGCTGGCAACGGCCTTCCCTTTAGGTACATGCAGGGTATCAATGGTATTGCCATTACTATCGTACTGATAATAATTACCGGGACCTACTGCCGATAAATTAGAAAGGCGCAATCCATATACAATATTCAGTTTATCATTAAAGCTTAATTCATGCGATACATACAATGCACTTTCATACGAATAGCGATTTTGTATGGTAGCACTTTTTAAATTTGAAGTAGCACTGGCAGTAATAGCACCCGGCGAAACAGTATGGTGTATAATGTTTCCGCCGAATTTTATTTTGTTGTTGTTATTGATGAAATAATCAAAATCCTGCTTCAAATTCCAGTCTTGAATTTTAGAAGTTATTTTAAACTGGTCGGTACCCGATTTAATGCGAATAACATAATTGTAATTACTGAAGATTAATGAAGTGTTTGAAAACAGCTTATTACTAACAATATGGTTCCAACGGAAGGTGCCGGTAGCATTACCCCAATCGCTGCCAAAAGTTTCGCCAAAGCCCAATACATCGCGACCAAAATAACCGGATAAATACAAATGATTTTTATTATTTAAGGTATAGTTGGCTTTTAAATTCAAGTCGTAAAAATATAGTGTGTTGGTATTAATGGCCGAATCGGGCGAAAGTTTTAAAAACAAGTCGGCATAGGTTCTACGCCCACTAATAATAAATGAACCTTTATTTTTTACAATAGGCCCTTCCACGGTTAATCGTGATGCAATTAAGCCAACACCGCCATCTACATGGTATTCCTTGTCGTTACCATCCTTCATTTTTATATCAACCACACTACTTAATCTGCCACCATATTGCGCCGGCATACCCCCTTTATAAACGGTAACATCTTTAATGGCATCGGAATTAAAGGTGGAAAAAAATCCTAATAAGTGCGAAGCATTATACACCGGGGCTTCATCCAATAAAATTAAGTTTTGATCGGCACCACCTCCTCTTACAAAAAAGCCGCTGTTACCATCACCGGCCGATTTAATACCCGGTAATAATTGTATGGATTTTAATACATCGCGTTCCCCTAATAAAACCGGCAACTGATTCACTTCACGCATATTCAGTTTATCAACCCCCATTAAAGGCTTGGCTACATTTTCGTTTTTCTTTTTAGAAGAAACCACTACTTCTTGCAAAGTATTGGTTAATGGAACCATATTAAAATTTTGTTCGCGATTACTATTGAAATTAATTTTTTCATTAATGGTTACATAACCCGCATAACTCACCATAACGGTATAGGTACCCGGTTTAACAGTAATGGAATAAAACCCATAAGCATTGGTAGTAACACCAATACCCGGTATTTCTTTTAATTGAATAACAGCACCAATTAATAATTCACCCGATGTTTTATCGCGAACCACCCCATTTAATGTAAACTTGTTTTGTGCCTGTGCAGTAAATGCTGCTACCACGAATAATAACCATAGGAAAATACGCTCAAAGCCGGTTTTCTGCATAATACCCTTCATTTTTTGTAGTGATTACAACAAATAATTGTGCATTTAGTTGATGTATGCGCAAAGATGCAGGATAAAATAATAGCAAATCATGCATTTGTATGAACAAAAACATGCAGGGAAATAAAAATAATGAAAAAATAATATTTATGTATTGAGTGCTTTATTATTGGGGTTCTATAGTGCCAACACCCCCATTGCCGCGTATTTCAATTACACTATCTACAATAAATTTCTGCATACCGCGCCAGGGCAATGCACCCATGTACAGTTTATAATGCAAATTCATATCACGCCCCGAATTTTGTTCTAATATAGCTGCTACTTTAGGATTGGTTACACTAAATGAAAACTCATTGCTTTGCACATTGGCTTTAAAACCACTTTGTATAATTTTTCCTTCCCAGGTTTTAAAAATAACTCCCTTGTGCTGAAATGTATTCAACACACCGGCTTTGGTGCCCGTTGCAAATACAAAATAAAATTGCCAGTAAAACCAGCCGGCAGCAATAATAATGAGAATAATAATGGTATTACGCAGCCATTTTCTTGCTTTCATATTAAAAATATTTGTCTACAAGATACACCAGTCCTGCCATATTAATGGCTCCTAATAACAATTCTCTTTTATTCACCGCCTCAAACACATCGGCTTTGGTATGGTGAATATCAAAATAGCGTTGGTTATCGGGCATTAAGCCGCAGGCGGGAATGTGAAAATGGCGAACCAACGGACCAATATCGGCACCGCCACCATTGGCATTAATAACATCAGTACCATAGGGCTGCAGTAACGGAATCCAGCTTCTGATTAGTGCTAATTTTTCGGCATTGGTACTGCATCCAAAGCCACGCGGCGTAAAGCCACCTTCATCACTTTCTAAAGCAAAAATAGGTTCATCGCTTTGCTGAGCAGCAACACGGGCATACTCATTGCCTCCACGCATGCCATTTTCTTCATTGGCAAATAATACAAAATGCATACTATGTTTGGGGCGATAACCCAATGCTTTAAATGCTCGCAATATTTCAATGGTTTGAACTATACCGGCACCATCATCGTGGGCGCCTTCCCCTTCGTCCCAGCTATCTAAGTGACCACCAACGGTAATGTATTGATGTGGCAATTCCATACCCCTTAAAACCCCTACTACATTATACCCAATGGTATCAGGCAAAAAATGTCCATAGGTTTCTAAGTGTAATTGAACGGGCATGCGTTTACACCAGGCATATAAGCTATCGGCATCTATTAAACCCAAAGCAGCAGCCGGAATTTTAGGAAAAGAATCATTATAAGCCATTACGCCTGTATGTGCATTGTTATCGGTTGAGCCGCTTAACGAACGAATCACCACACCCACTGCACCGTATTTAGCGGCTATGGATGCCCCATTTCGGCGATAGGCACCCGTTTCGCCATAAGCCCTGCCGGGTACTATATACGTTGGATTGAAAGGATAATTAAAAAATACAATTTTACCCTTTGCCTCATTTTTACGGGCCTCTAATTCCTCAAAATTTTTAACGGCTAATACCGGTGCCGTTATACCGCCTTTGGGGGTTCCTAATGAATTACCCAAGGCAGTAACCGATAAACTTTTTTGTACTTTACGGTTACCCATTTGCGTTATTACCGCTTTATCTTTTCCACCTCTTACCCAATGGGGTACCATGCAGGGCTGCAAATACACAGAATCGGCACCGGCAGCTTTCATTACCTTTTCGCCCCATAAAACGGCCTGCATAAATTGCGGCGAGCCCGCTAAACGGCCGCCAATTTGTTTGGTTAACTGGTGCAATAAGGTATAGGCTTGCCCTTCGGTTAACACATTATCGGCTAAATGTTTTAAAAAGGTACTATCGGTGGCTTGTTGTGCCCGGGTTAAAAAGGGGAACAATAAAAAGGCAAAAAATATTTTTTTCCGCATAAACAATCAGGGTTTGGGTATATGATTATATACTATACAAGTTATAGGCATAAAGATAAGGTAAAGCCTGCCAATTTGGACATTATACTACCCATTGCCTATCCACATGGCTATCAACAGCGTTACTCAACGCTGTTGACCCGAAGCAGTATCGAAGCAGGGTCGAAGCAATACCTTACTTAAAACCCCCTTTTGTGTATCCTCAACCATTCATACAATGCCAAAAAGACAGTAAATAGCTTTATAAGTGCGTTCAGCAGCATTTGTTCCATAAAATCTTGCCGGTTAACCATTTTCATTGAACAGAAAGCCCAAATAGTTGTTACTTAGCAGAAAGAATTAGCTATGCGTATTGGTATTGTATGTTATCCCACCTTTGGTGGAAGCGGTGTTTTGGCTACAGAACTGGGAAAAGCTTTAGCCGATGAAGGTCATCAGGTACATTTTATAACTTATCAGCAACCCGTTCGGTTAAATGTGTTCAATACCAATATTTTTTACCATGAAGTAAGGGTGCCCACCTACCCCTTGTTCGATTATCCACCTTACGAAGTAGCATTGGCCAGTACCATGGTTGATGTGATAATGAACCACGATTTAGATTTACTGCACGTGCATTATGCCATTCCGCATGCATCGGCAGCTTATATGGCCAAACAAATTGTAAAAAGTAAAAATGGCCGCAATATTCCCGTTATTACCACCTTACATGGAACGGATATTACTTTGGTAGGCCGCGATAAAACCTATGAGCCGGTAGTAACTTTTTCCATTAATGAAAGCGATGCTATTACTGCTGTATCGCAAAATTTAAAGGAAGAAACCTATAAAAACTTTGCCATTACCAAAAACATTGAGGTAATTACCAACTTTGTTGATGTACAACGTTTCAATAAAAAACCCTTCGATGCATTTAAAAAAGTAATTGCCCCTGCCGGCGAAAAAATTTTAGTGCATGCTTCTAACTTCAGAAAAGTAAAAAGAGTGCAGGATGTTATTAAAGTATTTGCCGAGGTTAGAAAATATATTCCCGCCAAACTACTCATGGTGGGCGATGGCCCGGAAAGGCCTGCAATGGAAGATTTGGTGCGGGTTTTAGGCTTATTGGATGATGTACGTTTTGTGGGTAAGCAAGAACAGATAGAAGAAATTTTAGCGGTGAGTGATGTGTTTTTATTACCCAGTGAATATGAAAGTTTTGGTTTAGCCGCATTAGAAGCTATGGCAGCAAAAAATGTAGTTATCAGCACTAACGCAGGTGGCTTGCCTGAGATAAATATACAAGGCAAAACAGGCTTTATGGCCAATGTGGGTGATGTGGCTGCAATGAGTGAATTTGCCATAACCATATTGAAAGACGAACACAAACTAAAGCAAATGAAGTTGGCTGCTTATGAACAGGCCAAGCATTTTGATATAGCCAATATTATTCCGCAATACGAAAAATTGTACAGCCGCTTTTGCAGAATGAAAATTAAAGAACCGGAACCAAAACAGGCGGTACAGGAATAAAGCAATAATCTACCTTTTTTCTTACCTATTTTTTATTGGAATAATTTGTACTCATCAATTATTACCGCTTTGGTGTTGCCCCGTTTGTGTGCAGGGCATGCTAACCGAGCATTTGAATAATTAGGCATGAATGCCGGCATCGGCAATGCTTTGCAAAATAATGTTGGCCATTTTCTTTAATTCCTTTTTTTGAATGCACAGTGGGGGTGCAATACGCATGGCTTGCGGCCTGAATAAAAACCAGTCGGTAATTAATCCTTGTTGAATACAATGATGAATAACTTTTTGATTGGTTTCAAAACTATCAAATTCAATAGCCATCCACAAACCGGCACTGCGAATGGCTTTAATGGCTTTATGTTGCAGTTGTTCTTTTAAAAATGTTTCTTTTTCTTTTACTTCTTTCATCCAATGTTGATCGAGTAATACTTCCAAAGCGGCTTTACCTGCAGCACAGGAAACCGGATGCCCGCCAAAAGTAGTAATATGCCCCAATACCGGATGATGGGTAAGTGCATGCATATTTTTTCGCGAAGCAATAAAAGCACCCAATGGCATACCACCGCCTAAAGCTTTACCCAACAACAATACATCGGGTACAATGCCGGTTTGTTCAAAAGCCCATAGGGTACCGGTTCGCCCAAAACCTGATTGTATTTCATCGGCAATTAATAAAACACCTTTTGCCGTACATTGCTCACGAAGTGCATGTAACCATTCATTCGATGTTTTTACAATACCTGCTTCTGCTTGCACCATTTCAACCATAACACAAGCCGTTTGTGCATCAATGGCCTGCAATGCTTCTGCACTGCCATATTCATAATGATACACTTCAGGCAACAATGGGCGGTAAGCATTGCGCCAATATTCATTTCCCATAATGCTTAATGCACCTTGTGTACTGCCATGGTAAGCATTATGAAAGGCTATAATTTTTGTACGCCCCGTTATGCGCTTGGCTAATTTCATGGCACCTTCAGCGGCTTCGGCACCGCTATTGGTAAAATATACGCAGTTTAAAGTAGCAGGTAAATGGTCGGTTAATAATTTAGCATACGCCACTTGTGGTTGTTGAATAAATTCACCATACACAATTAAATGCATATATTCTGAAGCCTGCTGCTGAACGGCATTCACCACTTTAGGATGACTATGGCCGATATTGGCAACACTGAAACCCGAAATACCATCAATGTATTCTTTGCCATTTACATCGAACAAATAAATACCATGCGCCCTTTGCATGTGCAATCCTATAGGTGTAGGCGATGTTTGCGCAATATGTTGCAAAAAAAGTTGTCTGTAATTCATACGGGGTTTTCAATAGCTTTGAAAATAGAAAACGAAGTTATACATTCGGCTAATGAAATAATGTATAAAAAAAAGTTATCTAACAAAATATTATGGCCATTATTCTTCCGGTTGAAAATATACATCCGCAATTTGGGCAAAATTGCTTTGTTGCACCCAATGCCACTATAGTAGGTAAGGTAAAGATGGGCAATGATTGCAGTGTTTGGTTTAATGCGGTTATTCGCGGCGATGTGAACAACATTACCATGGGAAATAGGGTGAATGTGCAAGATGGTGCCGTTATTCATTGCACTTATCAAAAAAACGCTACCGTAATTGGCAATAATGTGTCGATAGGACACAATGCTATTGTTCATGGCTGCACCGTACATGATAATGTGTTGATTGGCATGGGTGCTATTGTGATGGATAGATGTATCGTGCATAGCAATTCAATTATTGCTGCCGGTGCCGTGGTATTAGAAGGAACTGTGGTAGAAGCCGGTTGTGTATATGCCGGTGTACCTGCCAAAAAAGTAAAAGAAGTATCACAGGAATTGTTAGAAGGCGAAATTAATCGCATTGCCAATAATTATACTTTTTATGCCGGATGGTTTGCCAATGCCAATGAATGCCCTAAGCAATAATGTAATACCTAAAAACGTTGTAATAAGCACATGAAACACAGCAAATCTATTTTAGTATTAACAGGCATTTGTATTGCTTTGGCATCTTGCAGTTTATTTAACCATGCCAACCGCAATGGCTGCCCATCGAACGGGAAGAATGTAGATGCCGGCAAATTAGCTGCCGGTGACCCTAAGGCCATGAAAGAAGCCAGTAAAGCACCCAAATTCAAAGCCGATAAAAATGTAGGGGGTAATTAATTTAAGCCCAGGTATTTTCGTCAATTTCTTCTAATAATTTTAAATAACTAAAATAGCGTTCTTCAGCAATTTCGCCCTTTTCAACGGCTGCTTTAACGGCACAACCGGGTTCATACATGTGTAAACAATTATTAAATTGACATTCTGTTAATCGTTTTCGCATTTCGGGAAAATAATGCGATAATTCCTGTTTACTTATATCCACCAATGCCAATTCTCTAATACCGGGTGTATCAATTAGTTTACCACCATCGGGCAAATCGAACATTTCGGCAAAAGTAGTGCTGTGCATACCTTTGCCACTCCATTCACTTACTGCTAAAGTTTTAAGCGACAGATCGGGAAAAAGCTGTTGAATAAAAGTAGATTTGCCCACCCCACTATGCCCACTAATTAAACTTATTTTTTGCTGCAGCAATGCTTTTAACTCGGCTATATTTTGTTGGGTTACCATACTGCACAACAACACACGGTACCCTATTTGCGTATATAAATCATGCAACTGCTCATATTGCTGCATTTCTTTTTCACGATAAATATCCGCTTTATTAAACACTAAAATGGCCGGAACATGGTACATTTCGCAAGCAACTAAAAACCGATCAATGAATCCTTGTGAGGTGCGCGGTTGTTTTAGGGTAATAAATAAAATGCTTTGATCAATATTAGCGGCAATAATATGGTGATGTTTTCGGTGATGCGGACTTTGACGAATAACATAATTGTGGCGAGGCTCAATGGCTTCAATAACGGCATGTTGCTCAGGGCCGGGCTCAATGCTAATGTTCACCACATCGCCAACTGCAATGGGATTGGTGGAAGTAAATCCCTCAATTTTGAACACCCCTTTTATACGGGCAGCATAAAACCGTCCATCATCTGCTTTTACCTGGTACCAGCTACCGGTTGATTTATATACAGTTGCCTTCATGCAATACAATAAGGCTGTAAGATAAAGAGAACTGAGAAATTTTCTGCGTTGAATGTGTGGAAGCTAAAAGAATTGGTTACAAAGTGATTATTAGATTGGATGTATGGATTAAAGGGAAAAGAGGAGAAGTTTTGAACAAAGAAATGTAATTCAACTATTTTTTCTTTTCCTATTGCAAATAATCAATTATTAAAAAACTGCATGGGTTTGAATATGAAGCAGTTAATTGCTCTTTCAATATTATAATCCCTATTTTAATACAGCATTGAGTTAGTGATGACTGCTAACATATCCCTTATAGATTTTTACCCATCTGTTTTTAATGGCCAATAACACTAAGGCCGATTTAGAACTTGTATCGGTCTTCTTGCGCAAATTATTGGCATAGTATTGAACTGTTTTCACGGAAATATGCATGCATGTCGCTATTTCTTCTTCATTCTCCATTGTTACTAACAATTGTAAATACAGTAGTTCTTTGTTGGTTAATTGTTGCGTAATATTTTTTTCATAGGGCAGTTTGTTAAAATGGTCAACAGCTTTATGAACCTGAGCTATATCAAAAGCAGTTGTATCAATAAAATCCTTTCGATAACTTACTGCATCAATAGCCTGCTCTAAAACAGCATGAGATAACTTTTTTTTACTCAAGAAGCCCTTTACACCAATATCCATTAACTCGGCAATTTCGAATTCAGAAAGCAAATCAGACAAAACTATAATAGGTAATGCGGGGCGAGCATAATGCAAAATGGCGGCAAGCCCCATGCCATCCATTTCGGGCATAAGTAAGTCGGTTATAATTACATCAGGCTCTGTTTTAACCTGCTGTAATTTTTGTAAACAATCAACACCATGATTAGCTGTAAACAGAATATTGAGATAAGGTATAGTATTTACCATGTGTTGAAGTTTTAATGGGTATGCCGGCTTGGCATCTACCAATACCAAATTCAAAGCAGAAGACATAATAAAAACATTTTGTATAAAATTAAATGATACCGGGTACAATTGGATAGGAAGATGCTATTTTTTAAAAAATTGCGTAGAAATACGTATAAGATTTAGGAAAATTACTAAAGATATATTATAAATAATGTATTAGTTTCGGTTGTTCTTTATGTTTAACGAAAAGGCATATAAATAAAAATCATATAGTAGAATAATAAAAATAAAGAAACTAAGCAATGGAAAATATGAAAGATTAAAACATATTGTAAAAGTATTTTGGTAATCTACCAAATTTACAAGTTAAGAGTATAAAATAAATTTATAATAAATCAGTAGAATTGAATTAATATAAAATTATGGTGAAATTAAATATTTTAAAAAAGTTATTACGACTAGATTGGGTTTTGAAAATAAATTAACTTAAAAAAATATTAATAGCATTTTTAAAAGGCAGAAAAAATAAAACTGCAAGACAAACTTTATGAAAGATTTACAACTTAAAAATAAAAACCTTTAAGCCAAATGTAAACTTTAGTAATAATAAAAAGACTATACAAAATGAAGAAATAATTTGGGAGAATAATATTAAATACTATTAAAACTGCGATAATTATAATAAAAAATTACAGATGGAGTGTTTTATAAATATAATTTGGTTCTGCTTCAAAAAATTAAACCATAATCCTTCCAAATATCAATATATTTTTATTATAATATGTTTTATAATTGTATTTGTATTATTCAATTTAAACAATGTATTTGGACAAAGCCTGAAAGGAAAAATTGTAACTGCTAATAATACACCGATAGAATTTGTTACTGTTTCATTATTAAAAGATACTATTAATCTTGAAAACACAATAACAGACAGTAATGGTGTTTATCGTTTCACAAGACTTAAAATTGGACATTATAAATTATCGGTTTCACATATAAATTATGAAAATAAAGAAACAGCTTTTAATATGTTAAACGACACTATAATAAATGTTATGCTATTTCTTAAATCAAAAGAGCTTAAAGAAATAGCGGTATCAGGAAAAAAGCCGCTTATACAAAGAAAAGTTGACAGAATAATATTTAATGTAGAAAATAGTTTAACTGCAATTGGCTCAAATGCTTTAGAAGCAATAAGTAAAGCGCCGGGAGTTCGTGTTATTAACAATACAATTTCATTAGTTGGCAAAAGTAAGTTAGCGATTATGTTTAATGGACGACTATCTCAACTGACAGGAGACGATTTAATAAACTATTTAAAATCCACTTCAGCAAATGATATTTCTACAATAGAAGTTATTACAAATCCTCCAGCAAAATATGATGCAGAAGGAAATAGTGGCTTAATCAATATTATAACAAAAAAAAATACACAACTCGGATATAACTGCTCTGTACAATTAGGTGATGCACAATCTACTTATAATACGCTGTTAGGTGGAGTGAATTTAAATTATAATAAGGAAAAAAATAAACTGTACACTTTATTCAATGCAGGTAACGGATCAACCGCACCAATAGAGAAAAACATAATTTTTTATCCAACCCAAACATGGAAGAAAACCAATAATCGAAGAGACTACAACAGATATATTACAGGCACAATCGGTTATGATTATCAACCCAATGCTAAAACTGCAGCAGGATTTAATTATTCATTTGGCGCTCTTTCCCCTAACATGAAAGAAGCAATAAGTACACCAATATATAATTTATTCAATACCATTGATTCATCAATAAATACAAATGCCAATTCAACTAGAAATATTAACTATCAATCAGTAAATATTCATTTTGAAAATAAAATAGATAGTGTTGGAAAAAAAATAACGATTGATGGAGATTGGTACTTTTATCAGGATAACAATGAAAGAAAATTTACCAATGAAAATTATAATGCAAATGGGGAACTAATGCCAAATACATTAACTCAATATTTGTCGGGCAGCAAACAAAATATAAATTTATATACTTTAAATATTGTTGCAGATCTTCCATTTAAAGCATATAAAATTTCAGTTGGTGGAAAATTATCTTTTATTAATAACAAAAGTGATGTTTCATTTTATCAACGGATCAATAATAGATATGCATTTGACAATTCTAATTCAAATAATTTTATATATAATGAAAATACACAGGCAATTTTTGCTAATTTTAGTAAAACAATAAAGAAATTTGACTTTCAAGTGGGTTTACGGTCTGAAAATACAGGCACAACAGGAATTTCACAAAACAATAATCAGACTACAAAAAATTCATATTTTAAATTTTTTCCAACAGCCTATATAACATACAATTTAAATGATATGAATTCATTTTCTTTAAGTTATGGCAAAAGAATAAACAGACCCAGCTACTATAAATTAAATCCATTCAAATGGTATACTAATAGTTACTCATATTCAGAGGGAAATCCTTTTTTGCAACCATCATTTAATAATAATTTTGAAATATCACATACTTATAATAATTTTTTAACAACAGCTCTTTCTGTGAGCAATGAAAATAACAGATTTGACCAAATAACAATTGTACAAAATAATACAAATCTACAAATTACAAAGTATCTTAATTTTTTAAAAACTTATACCTATCAATTAAGTTCATCAGTGTTTATTAATAAAATAAATTGGCTTGAAACTAATAATCAGTTTCAAATATTTTATTCCGTTTCAAAGTCCAGCCTACCCGAAACTAAGCCGATAATTAAAGGTTGGGGGGGGTATGTCTCATCAGATAATCAAATCGTATTCAATAAAGTTAGAACAATACTAGGGGAATTAAATTTTTGGTACCAATTTCCATATATAGATGGACTAGATAAATCATCTGGCTATTATAACATTGATGCCGCTATTAAATTTTTAGTCCATAAAAAGAAACTACAGGTTACAATAAGTGGAAATGATATTTTAAAATCAAACAAACCAATTTATTATAGTCTTTTTAACAATATAAAACAACAGAACAATAACTACTATGATAATCAACAAATAAATATTTCTATATTATACAAATTTGGTAACCAGAAAATAAAGAAAAATTATAGACAAATAAACAATTCAGAAGAAACCAAAAGAATAAATTAAAATTTTCCGGAAAATGCGAGTATGAAGCATTAAAATTCATATCATGTTCAACAAAT
>Ga0207433_10000439_pt1:0-52500 | contig 96318 bp, 94 predicted proteins | sample YelNatPaOPGAMG01_FD_187559 | JGI IMG/M metagenome (GOLD analysis project Ga0207433, IMG submission 187559) | Hot spring thermophilic microbial communities from Obsidian Pool, Yellowstone National Park, USA - OP-RAMG-01 (SPAdes) (version 3) | ecosystem: Environmental > Aquatic > Thermal...
CTGAAGGAGATGGCCTTGTTGCATAAGAATGGCTGGCCTTGTTTCGTAAGAATCAGTGGCCTTGTTTGATAATATTGCCCGGCCAGATTGAATAATTATGAGTGGCCACTTTGGTTAAGAGCAGGCACCTTTAATGTGTCCAAAAAAAGGGACTTTCCAAATCTCCTGGGCCGACTGAGGAAATAACATCTTGTATCCTCTTTTCATCTATTGCTTGGCCAGATTTAAAATTAGTATAACTCATATTGGATCTGCCTTTCAACTTATTAGCCTCCCTTTGCCAGGTGTCCACACCAAACAAGGGGATTTGGTAAGTGGGTTCGTGAAAAGTGTTTTCCTTCTCTGAGGGGAGATATAAAATCTTCGTTAGCAGGCTGGAGGATTTGGCAAGTGGGGCTCATAAACCCAGCTGGTCATAGCTTTGGGTCTTTACCCCTTAAAAAAGATATTGTAGAATAAAAAAACAAAATCCAAACGACGAGAAACCATGGGAACGCTAAGCCTTAGGTCTTTTTTTAAGCTTGTCTGTGTTCTGACATTTCTTACCTGTGTTTTCATTTCTCTTACACTGCTCAGTTCCTGCAAGAGGGAGCGTCCTCCCTGGAAGGTGGGATTTGCTGGGACCTTATCAGGGACTTTTTCTGAGTTGGGTGTGGCAGGCAGAAACGGTGCGATTTTGAAGATAGAGGAGGTAAATAAAGGGGGAGGGGTAAAGGGAAGGCCTCTTGAACTCTTGATAAGGGATGACAAGCACGACCCAAAGGAGGCGATGAGGGTGGATCAGGAGCTTATAGAGGCAGGGGTAGTTGCCATTATAGGGCATATGACATCTGCCATGACCCTTTCGGTTATGCCCTTGGTGGAAGAGCAAAAGGTACTCCTCATATCTCCAACCACAAGTACTCCTCTCCTTGCAAAAAAAAACGATCTATTCATAAGGGTGGTGGGCGTGAGTAGCGAGCCTGCAAAGGAGATAGCCAAGCTTGCCTCCCAAAAAGGGCTCAAGAAGGTGGCTGTATTGCTGTCCAAGGAAAACAAAGAATATTGTGTGCCCTATGCGGAGGCATTCAAGGTGAAACTTCAAGAAGAAGGAGGAGATGTAATCTGGGTGGAAGAATTCGGGCAGGAGCAGAGGTCTATTTTCAGCTTCCTAACGGAGGAGATTCTTAGGAAAAAACCCGATGCAATCCTTATTGTGGCCTCCGGCACAGATACAGCGCTTTTGTGCCAATACATAAGGATGAGTAATGGAATGATTCCAATCTTTGTAAGCGGTTGGGCCCTTACCCAAGATCTTTTGCTGCACGGAGGTAGGTCTGTGGAAGGTGTTTGGACATATGAGTATTTTCCCTTTGCTGCACAAGATAAGGCCATTGAAGAATTTAGAGAAAAGTACAAAGCACGCTTTAGAATCGAGCCAAGTTTTGCATCTGTTTTGGCATACGATGCTGTGGAAGTATTGGTGAGGGGTTTAAAAAACGCAAAGGAGCCCATCACACCCAATGGGTTGAAGGAGGCTATATTAAAAATAAAGCGTTTTGAAAGCCCTTCAGGTGCATTTGAGTTGGATCAGTATGGAGACGCAATTATAAGATACCACTTTGTAACAGTTGAAAATGGAAGGTTTGTGAGTAGCAACCCATGAAGATCCGTCCAAGCTTGAAGTGGATTATATCCTTCGTACTTCTTGTTAGTTCCATTCTACCTTCAATTGTCTTGGGAATTATATTGATTTGGGTAAGCGGCGAGGTTCAAAGGGATGAGATAGAAAATTCTTCCAAGGTGATAAGTAAGGCAGTCGCCATTCACCTGGAACACCTTGTTGAACATTCAAAGAACACTCTTCAGATTATACATGATTCTATGGAATATGGCGCATTGTTTATGGAGGTGGTTCCCTATATTGCAAAGAATACGCCGAATAGAAGTGTTATAAAATCCATAAAGTTGCTGGATCAGTGGAAGAGGATTCAGGTGATTTACCCCCTTGACATGAATAAACTTGGAATAGATCTTTCGGGGCTGCCATATTTGAAGGGATTGAAGGAGGAAGAATGGGTATTCTCTGAAGTGTATTCCGATCCATTCAGCAGAGAACCTGTTGTAAGTCTCTGCAAAGGGATTAAGAGGGGTTATTTGTGTGTGGATATGGATCTGGAATACCTCAACAGATATGTTCCATCTGTAATCAGGCCAGGATCCTTTGAACTGGTCTTGATGGACTCCAATGGCTTACCCATCTACCATCCCGACCACCGTATGGTGTTGGAAAGACAAAGCTTGGCCAACATTATCAATCTTCAAGCCCCGGAGCAGGATATTGTACACGCTCCCATAGTTCCACTTGGCGAAAAATATGTGGGATGCCTCAGCCTCATCAGAGGGACACAGTGGCATCTCTTTGTGGGACAAGCAGAAAAGAAGGCCTTTGAGACTATGACAAAAACTCAAAAGGCCATGCTCTCCCTTGTGTTCATCACGGCTTTGCTGGCAAGCCTGGCAGGCTTTCTTTTTAGCAGGGCAATAACAAGACCAATGGAAGCACTAAAACACATGGCAGAGAAGGTATCCAGGGGAGACTATGGGTTGCCTGAAGGATCGAAAGGCTATAGTGAAATAACCGAGGTCCTAGATGCCTTTAGGAGTATGGCGCACAGCATAAAAGAAAGGGAGGAGAGGATCTTAGAAGGCCAGAGAAGATACAAGGATCTTTTGGAAAATGCCGTGGATCCCATAATCATCACAGATGAAAAAGGTGAGATAGTGGAGGTAAACAGGGCCTTATTCGAAAGGGGCTGGAGAGAAGAGGAGGTGATAGGGCATTCTGTATCTGAAATTGCAGGCATAAGTACATCTGAATTTGAAAGGATTGTGCAACAACTTAAGGAAAAGGGCTCGTTTACCTTTGAACTAAAAAGGGTTGGAAGGCGAGGGGCTCTTACCCATTACTCTGTTTCTGCAAGGCTCATTGGAGGATTGGGGAAGGAAGAGATAAAGATCCAGTTTACCTTTAGGGACATAACAGAACAAAAGATAGCCTATGATAGGGCAAGGATTTCTGAGGAAAGATACAAGGAGATCTATGATTCGGTTCAGGATCTGATCTATACCCAGGACCTGGAAGGGAGAATCCTTTCTGCAAACAAGGCCTTATGGAATATATTCGGCTACACACAAGAGCAGTTTGTGGGAAGAAAGGTATCTGAATTTATGAAGCCTGAATACAGGCAGGCATTTGAGACAGAATACCTTGCACAGTTAAAGGAAAAGGGATTTTATGAAGGCATAAGTCAGTATTACACAAAGGATGGAAGAAGGATTTTTATACAATACAAAAGTGTACTTGTCACAGACAAGGAGGGAAACAAATACATAAGCGGCATAGGAAGGGATGTGACAGAGCAATTCCTGGCCCAGAAAAGGCTCCAGCAGGAGGAAAAAAGGATCAGAACCATGCTACAAACGGTGAATGTGCCCATTGCCCTTTACAACCAAAAGGGCGAGATCCTTTTCATAAACCAGGCCTTTACCAATACCTTTGGTTGGACCCAAGAGGAGGCCATGGGAAAGGTCTTGCCTGAGATGCCTGAGTCCGAAAAGGAGAAAAACAGGGAGGCACTTAAAAGGTTATTGAGAACAGGAATAGGGGAGTTTTTGGAGACAAAGAGATATACAAAGTCAGGCCAAGAAGTGGATGTGATCACTAATGCCAGTATTGTGGTGGATCCAGTTACAGGATCCCAAAGCACTGTGGTTGTCTTCCACGATATAACGGAATTTAGAAAGATGGAAAGGTCCTTGGCAACTGCCCAGAGGATGGAGGCCTTGGGTATCTTGGCAGGTGGCATTGCCCATAACTTCAACAACCTCTTGATGGGGATTACGGGAAACATCCAGCTCCTGAGGATGAAGCTTGGAAGGGATCACCCTGAGTTCAAGCGATTTGAGACCATAGAGAAACTAATTGGAGATGCCACAAGCCTCACCAGGCAACTGGTACAGTTTGCAAGGGGTGGCAAATATGAACCAAGGCCCACAGATCTAAACAGGGTCATAAAAGAGCACGACAAGATCTTTGCAACCACCAGGAAGGAGGTGCTCATCCAAGAGGAGTTGCAGGAGGGCCTCTGGCCTGTGGAGTGCGATACCAACCAGTTTAAACAGGTACTCATGAACCTTTACATCAACGCAGTTCAGGCCATTGAAGAGCGAGCGAGCATGCATGGTCTGCCCCAAGCAGGGGGGATCATCACCGTTCGAACTCAAAACGTGATACTGGAAGCTCTACAGTTGGGGAGATTTCAAAAAGAAAAGGGATTTTATGTGAAGGTCTCTGTTTCGGATAACGGCAAGGGCATGGATGAGGAGACCAAGAGAAAGATCTTTGAGCCTTTCTTTACCACAAAGGAAGTGGGAAAGGGTACTGGGCTTGGGCTTGCTTCTGTGTACGGGATAGTCAAGAACCACGATGGGTTTATTGATGTGGAAACAAAGCTGGGCGAGGGCACAACCTTTCATATCTATCTACCTGCACTGGAGGCCGAGACCCCAAAGGAAGAAGCCTCTGCCAAGGAGGAAGCTGTTGTACAAGGTAGAGGCAAGATCTTGCTGGTGGACGATGAAAAACTTGTGCTGGATGCAGCCCAGGAGATGTTGAAGGAATTGGGCTACGAGGTCTTGGCAGTGGATGAGCCCACGGAGGCGCTCCAGCTATTTAACGAGGAAAAAGATAACATAGACCTGGTGATACTGGATATGGTTATGCCCGTAAAGGATGGGATCCAGGTCTTGAGGGAGATGAGGCTCATGAACCCCAAGGTGAAGGTATTGCTTGCCAGTGGTTATGGGATAGAGCCTCACATGGAGGAATTGAAGGAAATGGGATGCACGGGAGTAATCCAAAAGCCTTATAAGTTTTCGGAATTATCCCAGGTGGTGGGTAGGATGATCAAAGGATTGTGTGAGGGAGGTGCATAGCTCCTCTTTGGGGTCCAAGGAGCAACAGGTGAGTTGAAATCGTGGCCTGAGACCCAAGCCCTGTGCCAATGATATGGCACCCTCACTCCAAATTGCCATCCTGTCTATGCCTGAAAGCAGTGCCAGATATTCCAACATCTCTGCATACCTTCCCCTTTTCCTTTCGCACCCCAGTGAGATGGGTAGGCCTGGGAACATGAGCCTGGCTGTGGCTATGAGTTTAGCCACCTCCAAAGGGTCTGGTGGATTTACTCCTTCCATACCAGTTCCCTTAAAGGGTGTGAGGGTTACAAACACAAGGCTCTTGGGGTTATAGTCCTTTAGGATGGAAAGGGCCTGGTACTCACTCTTGAGCCTGCCATATTCTAATCCTGCTAATATGTGGGGCACAAGCTCCAAGCCTGCCTCGCATATACCCTTTAAGGCATTTAACACAGGCAGAAGGGATCGCAGATGATATACCCTTTGTGCAACCTCATCTGAGCCCATGAGGTCCAACAGCCCTTGCCTGATACCTGCCTGCCTTAACCCATATGCCTGGCTTTTGTTGAGGAATCCTGTGTGGGCAGTTAGGTATAGATCAGTTTGTGAAGAAACATCTTCAATGGCAGACAAAAAACCTTCCCAGGGAAGCCTACCCTCTTTATCAGAACCTCCTGTGAGCAAGGCACCTAACACCCCTTTTTCATATACTGCTATAAGGGTATCTTTTAATTCAGCCGGGGTGTCTGCCTTCCACATGGGGAGGAGGAGCTTGGCCTTACAGTGCTCGCACAAGAGTGAACACCTGTCTCCTGTGATGGATATGGCAGGATATCTGCCCCTTACTTTATCAATCTTCACAGTGCCAGGGAGGTAAAAGGTGATCTCGTATCCCAGATTGGCCCTGGCTGTGTTAAAGGCCTCCACCATGAGTTCCAAGGTTGGCAGCTCAAGGGAGGCTTGGAAGTGATCCAATCCATTTAGAATCTCTTTTGCAAGTTGTAAGTCCATGATATTGTTCTTATGAAAAATCACCAGGGAGGTCAATGAGATGGTAAAGAGGTGTGTCTCCTTTGTGTTGGCGGCTTTCTTGCTCTTTGGGTGTGCTTCAATCCTAAAACTAAATGTCACCTATACCCTGCCTGAGGAGAAGACAGGGATTAGGGGGCCTGTGATGGTGCAGGTGAGGGATTTGAGGCCATCACAGGAGATCTTCACAGAAAAGGTTAAAAGGAAGACAGGCGCCTTTTCCAAAGACATCCAGCTAAGCCTTGCCTACCCAGGAAGGAGCTCGGGTTTTATGCTGGGGATCTATGATGTGGCTGAGCTCTTCCAGGCTGCTTTTCAAGAGAGGCTGAAGGCAGCCGGCATGGAGACCTCAGGCAGTTCTGAGTACAGGCTCCTGATTGAGCTACAAGAGTTCTTGGTGGATATCCTGGATGTGAGTGTGGTTGAGAAGAAGTGGTATACCCGGATCTCCTATCAGGCCACTTTGTATAGGGGGGAAAATCCAGTTTATTCCAAGTCCATCAGGGCAGATTCGGAAAAGCTAAGGTATTGGAAAGACATGGGTCTGGATGAGCTGGTGAGTGACACCTTTAGTAGCGCCATCAACAACTTTGAACTGGGAGAGGCATTGAGAAAGCTCCAATGAAACGAGATAAGATCTCAGTGATAAGCCTTGGGTGCCCTAAGAACCTTGTGGATACCGAGCACCTGGTGCACCTGCTCCAAAAAAATGATTTTGAGCTAATTCCTGAGCCTCAAGGTTCCAATACCGTGATCATCAATACCTGTGGTTTTGTGCGAGAGGCGGTCAAGGAGGCCATTGAACACATCCTGGCAGTGGCTCAGCTAAAGCAAGATGGTCTAAGAAGGCTTGTGGTCTACGGATGCATGGTGCAAAGATATGGTAAGTCCTTAAAAGGCGTGCTTCCAGAGGTGGATGCCTGGTTTGGAGTAGGCCGAGTCCAAGAGTTGATCCATTACTTGAAGGCCCAAGAGCTCCAAGAGATGCCCTGCGTAAAAAGGCCCGTACCTCTACCCTATTTGGGGCAAAGGCTTATATGTACTCCTTTTCCCATGGCCTATCTAAAGGTGGCAGAGGGGTGTGACAATAGGTGTAGCTTTTGCCTGATACCCAAGCTCAGGGGGAGGACCAGATCCTATCCCATCCAGGAATTGGTGGAGGAGACGAAGAGGCTTTGGGAGGAAAAGGGGGTTCAGGAGATAAACTTGGTCTCCCAGGATCTTACCCAGTATGGGAGTGATTTGGGGTTGTCTCAAGGCCTCGTAAGACTCTTGGAGGCCCTCCTTAAATTGGAAGGTCCTCCTTGGATCAGGCTCATGTACATGAGTCCTTGGGGTATCACACAGGAGCTGGCAAGCCTGTTTCAGACCGAAGAAAGGCTATGCCCATATGTGGACATGCCCATCCAGCACATCCACCCAAGGATCCTAAGTCTCATGCATAGACCTGGGCCTGAAGTTATCAAGAGGGCCATAGAGCTTTTGAGGTGTGGAAATAGGGAGATTGCCATCAGGACCACTTTGATGGTAGGCTTTCCCACTGAATCAGAAGAAGAGTTTGAAGATCTGTATCAGTTTGTAAGGGAAACAAGATTTATGCATCTGGGTGTTTTTATTTACAGTGCGGAGAAAGGCACCAGGGCAGAAAGGATTAGGCCAAGGGTAAAGGCCTCTGTTGCCAAGGAAAGAAGGGATGAGCTCTTAAGGTTTCAAAGGTCCCTAAGCCTTGAAATGAACAGACGATTGATAGGCCAGGAGATCATGACTCTCGTGGAAGGACCACATCCAGAGACAGAGCTTCTATTGGTGGGCAGGGCATCCTTTATGGCGCCTGAGATAGATGGCCAGATAATTATCAACAAAGGACATGCGAACCTTGGCCAGATTGCGAAAGTAAGAATAACGGAGGCTTATGAATACGATCTTGTGGGGGAGATAGTTGAATAAAAACTTGTCCATACTGAGCAGGTATCAACCGGAGCTAGAAAAGATAAATGAGAAACTTGAACAGGTCCTTTCAAATGTTAACGGAGTCGGTAGAGATATTAAGTCTTATGCTGTTTTATCCAAGGGTAAGAGGATTAGGCCACTACTCTTTGTCTTGGTCTCAAAGGCTCTTGGATTTAACTCTTTAGAGATCTATGAACAAAGTACGGTCTATGAACTTATACATACGGCATCGTTAATGCACGATGATGTATTGGACAATGCTGATCTCCGCAGAAATAAGCCAACTGTAAACTCCATCTGGGGAAACCACATGGCTGTACTGTGTGGGGATAATCTCTATCTAACTGCACTTGAGATAGCCCTTAGGACAAAAAATCTGGAATATGTGAGGATGTTGATAGAATCGGTAAAGGAAATGACAGAAGGCCAGATCTTGGAATTGGAAAATTTTATGAACTTAGAGCTGACAAAGGAAGTTTATTTGAAGATAATTACCAAAAAGACCGGTTCCTTAATTGCAGCGGCGTGCAAAGGTGCGGCCATACTGGGCAATGCCAACCAGGAGCTGAGGACCCGATTGTATCATGCGGGTATGTACATGGGCACTGCATTTCAAATGGTGGATGACCTGTTGGACATAACCGGCAGGACACAGGAGTTGGGAAAGGAGATAGGAAAGGATCTCATGGAAGGTAAAGTCACCCTTCCACTTATATACCTTTTGGAAAGGCTTGAGGGGAGACATAGCTCGTGGTTTAAATCTGCCTTAAAGGAAGGAATCTCCAAGGAGTTTGTTAAGGAGATCTCCACAAAGATCGTAGATCAGGGCATTGGGGAAAAGGTGTTGGAGGAGGCAAGAGAACTGAGCCAGAAGGCAAAGGCAATACTTGAAACACTTCCTCCTTCGCCTGAAAAGGAAGGGCTTTTGGAGCTCAATTCCTTTATTGTGGTGAGGAGATATTAGGAGGTGAGAGATGTTTAGAATTGTTTTTCTGCTGGTGGCATTTTGCTTTTTTTACGGCATCTCTGAACTGAAGGCCTCAGATAAGGTGATAAGGCACTTGGCAGTGCCATATGCAGGTTTTGTGACGGGTGATGGCCGTGGATTGGATGTGGACCTGATAAAGGCCTTTTCAAAGGTTACAGGAAGGGAATACAAAGAGGTGCGTACCACCTGGGAGGATTGGATCTCACACCTTACAGGGAAAAAGATCACCGTTGGGCCCAATGGTCCTGAGGTCACAGGAGAGGTTTCCATCAGAGGAGATCTGGCAGCCCACGGAATTACAGTGTTGGAATGGAGAAAGGCCTTTGTGGATTTTTCCATTCCAACCTTCCCCACCCAGGTCTGGATTGTTGCCAAGGCAGAATCGGATGTGCTTCCCATATCACCCTCCAAGGACCTTCAAAGGGAGATCTCTCAGACAAGATCCCTCCTTAAGGGAAGGAGCCTTTTGGGCATAAGAGGCCTATGTGTGGATCCTGCCTTGTATAATCTAAAAGAAACCGGGGCATTGATCCGTTATTTTGAAGGCTCCCTCAACGACATTGCTCCTGCTGTGCTAAAGGGAGAGGCAGAGCTTGCACTCTTGGATGCCCCAGATGCTATGATGGCCTTTGAAAAATGGCCCGGTCAGTTAAAGATCATAGGCCCTGTGACAGAGGTGCAGGATATGGCCATTGCATTCCCAAAGGGCTCGGTGGGATTGAGAGATGAGTTCAATATGTTCTTCCAAAGATTTTGGGAATCTAAAAGATACAAGGAACTTGTAATGGATTATTACCCTCATGTTCTGAAACATTTTCCTCAATTTTTCCAGAGAAGCATCCTTGATGTCAAGTAAGACAGGTACTCTCTTTAGGAAAAAGCTTACTGTTATTATGTATGTGATGCTTGGGTTGGTCGTTGGATCCATCCTATTTCTAAATCACAGAATAATGCTGAAATCACAGGAATATCAAGATGCCTTCATGGAAGCCAACCTAACGAATAAGGCATTGCTACTTGATTATGTTTTAAAGGACTTGTCCTCCAGCCTTGAGCAGCTCGCCAACTCTACCGAAGTGACTGTGTATTTCCAAAATGTTGACCTTCAGATGAGTTTAGAATACGGCCTTGGATTAAGCATTGCTGCAGTTCAAAAGAAACTTCTAAATTTCCAAGGCCTTAAGGTTTTGAATGGAAATAAAATATTCGATTGTATATCCCTCATAGATGCCAATAACCATGTGGTTGCGCATACAAATGTTGAGGAAGGTTTTGACCATATTTCCATATTGAAAGAGCTTCTGCCTAGGTCAAATGAAAAGCTACAAAATATAATTGCCTTTGATTATAAAGGAGAGTTAAAAATTGCCCTGTTTCAACCCGTTGTTTTGAAAGGGATATTTAAGGGTGCTGTCTTTGGGCTTCTAAAAAACCAAGCCCTCATGCAGGTTATAGAAAAGGGAGGAAGCGGATCGCATCTGTTTTTAGTGTATAACTCCCTGTATTATCCAAAGGCTGAAGGTGAGTTGAAAGGTGTGTCAGCAAGGGAAAGCAGGAAAGCTCCTTTTTTGATCTTTGAAACCCAGCTTAATTATTTCCCTTTCAAGTTGGTGGAATGGGTGGATGTTAGGGCTATGAGAGGAGGCCTTTCACCCTGGGCCATTACCCTCTTTATGGGGTTCTTATCCTTTGGACTCGTGATAGCGGGTTTGTACCTTCAAAGGGTATACGAGAAAAAGGAGATGGTACAAAGGATAAACGAGGAGTTAAAGGAAGAGGTGGAGGCAAGGAAGAGGGCAGAGGAGCTTTTGAGAGAAGCCCAAGAAGAATTGGAACAGAAGGTCCAAGAGAGGACCCAAGAGCTTATGGAGAAGAACCTAAAACTTCAAAATGAGATAAGGATAAGGGAGGAAATGGAAAGGCAGTTAAGGCAAAGGGAGAATATGTACAGGGAACTATACGCAGAGTATGACGCAATCCTAAAAAACGCACCTGAAATTATAAGTGTGTATGATGCTTGTGGCAAGATTTTGTGGAGCAATTTTCACGATGAATCCTATGAGGATATCTTTCAGCCTTTGGTTCAAGAATATCTGAAAACAGGTATTCAGGCAAAAAGGGAAGTAACAACAAGGGATGGAAAGATATTTGATGTGAGTTTGAGTGCAATACAGGATGAAAATGGAAACATAGTGAAGGTTCTTGAAACAAGGCGAGACATAACAGAGAAGAAAAAGATGGAAGCTGCCCTTAGCGAACTTCAGAAGTTCGAATCCTTAGCCACACTTGCAAGTGGTATAGCACACGATTTTAACAATATACTTGGTGGTATCATGGGATTTGCCGAACTTGGGTTGAGGGTAAAAGATGATTCTAAGAGGATGAAAGATTACTTAGAGAAGATACTGGTTGGAGTTGAAAGGGGAACTGAGTTGGTAAGCCAGATACTCACCTTCAGCAGAACCAAAGAGAAAGGGAAAAAACCACTTTTGCTTGCTCCCATTGTAAAAGAGACCTTCAAGATGTTGAGGGCAACCATCCCCAAATATATTGCAATGGAGCTTTCCATTCCCAAAGAACCCATAAAGATCCTCGGAAACCCAACGGAGATACAGCAGGTTTTAATGAATCTTTGTGTAAATGCAAGGGATGCTGTCCCTTCTGAGGGCGGGGAAATTAGGGCGGTTCTGGAAAAGGACAAAGATTCAGGGAAGGCCATTCTGAAAGTGGCTGACAATGGCTGTGGAATACCACCGGAGGTAAAGGATAGGATCTTTGAACCCTACTTTACCACCAAGCCTAAAGGCAAAGGCACGGGTTTAGGGCTTTCCATTGTGTATGGGATTGTGAAGTCCCTTGGAGGAGAAATAGAGGTCAGCAGTGAAGTGGGAAAAGGGTCTTGTTTTACCGTGCTGATTCCTTGTGTGGAGGAGTTTGGTGAAAAGGTCTCGGAAGAAGAGGGGCTTCCCTTAAAAAAGGGCCAAGGCAATATAATGGTGGTGGATGATGAGGCCTTTATGGTGGAGATCCTCTTGGGCATGCTAAAGGAATTGGGGTACCAAGCAAAGGGGCTCCAGGATCCCCAAGAGGTTCTGAAGGAATTTAAAAGGGAGCCCTTCAAATACGATGCCCTCATAACAGATTTTGCCATGCCAGGCATGTCAGGTCTTTCCCTTGCAAGGGAGATAAAGGCTTTAAACCAGAGGCTTCCCATAATAATGGTTACTGGCTACGCGCAGATAGGCCATGAGGAGACAGCGGGGTTTGGGATATTCAAGGTCATCAAGAAGCCTGTGGATATGCATGAACTTTCTTACGTGCTCAGTGAGGCAATCTCTTTGAAGGGAAACAATAGTTGTGCGTGACATCCTTTACTCTGTGCTTCCGCCCATCTTGGCCTTCATGGTAAGGCTTATGATGGGTTGTGTGAGGGTGAAAGAGGTTTGGGGAAAAGAAGAGGCCACAAGGGCTATTTTGGAGGCAGGTGGAAGGGCTATTTATGCCACCTGGCATCAAAGGATGTCCTATCATTTTTATCACCTCTCCAGGCTTGGCATAAGGGTCCTTATAAGCCCAAGTAGAGATGGGGAATTGGCAGCCAGGTTGGCCATGAGGTTAGGGTTTGGGGTGATTAGGGGTTCTTCTTCCAGGGAGGGATTCCAAGGTCTCATGGGTGCAGTGCATGAGCTTAAGAATGGAAGGCCTGTGGGAATGCTGGTGGATGGGCCTTTGGGACCCCCAAGGGTTGCAAAGATAGGAACAATCCTAATGGCCTGGCTTGGACAAGCTCCCATCATTCCTGTGTTGTGGGGCGTGGACAAGGGCTGGGTGATGAACTCTTGGGATAGATATCTGATTCCAAAACCGTTTTCCAATGCGGTGATTAAATATGAAAAGCCCATATGGATACCAAGGGAGACAGAGAGGGATTCTTTGGAGTATTACAGAAAAATTTTGGAAGACACCCTAAATCAAGGCACGGATTTTTGCGACCGATACTTTGGAAAGATAAGGCCCAAGTCAAAAGATGAATAGCCCAAGGGATAGAAAAAATGTGAGGCTTGATGACATAAACATAGATCTGAACGGTCCTTTTACCACAAGTTACGGTTTTACCATTGCTAAACTTTTGTTTTCCATCTGCAAAATAGGTATTGTAAATCCTCCTTTGCTTTTGGCCACCGAGCATAATGGATTTGAGATAGTGTCTGGATTAAGAAGGATATTGGCATGTTCGGTCTTAGGAATCACTGAGATTCCTGCTTATGTGGTGAAAGACAAAAATAGGAAGGAGCTTTTCCTACACACCTTATTTGAAAATTATGCAGGAAGGTCTTTCAATCAGGTTGAATTGGCTATGGCCATAGTGAGAATTGATCAGTTTTTTGATAAAAACGATGCTTTGAAGCTTTTGCCTTTTCTGGGGGTGAAGGCTTCACAGGATACAATTGAATTGTGTTGGTGGATAGTGGAAAAAATACCTGATGATTTTAAGATACTGATTGCACAAGGTAGGATATCTCAAAAGTTTTTGTCTAACCTGAAACAATTAACCGAAGGTGATTATTTGGCATTGATGGAACTTTGTATAATGTTACAACTGGGCCAAAACTACCAGAACGAAGTTTTCTCCATATTAAGGGATCTCAGTCTGTTGAGAAATCAGCAGATGAAAGAATTGTTAAAAGAGTTTGGTGTTTGGGAGATTTTGTCCAAGAACATAACCTTACAGCAAAAGACCAAACTCATGATTGAAAGGCTTAGAGAGGAGCGGAGCCCAAGGATCAAGAAAACCGTGGAGCAAGTTTATGAACTTAGGAAGGCCTTAGACCTTGAAAATGCTATTTGTTTGGATATAAATCCTTCCTTTGAGGAAGATTTTTTTGTGTTGAAATTGTGTTTCAAAGATGGGGCTGATCTTAAGAGCAAACTTCATAAATTGATCCAAAACCACCCACTCTTAAATATGCCTGAACCCACTGCCCTCCTTTTGAATTGGATTAGGCTTGAAGATTCTTCAAAAAAGTAATAAAGTAACCTTTGTGGGGACACATGGATTGGGACAAGGGATGAACTTCCCTTGGATTTTTGCTGGAAAAGATACAGGGAGGGATAAGATTTGGGCATGGGCTATAGCGTAAACATCATAAAACTATTGGAGCGGGTAGATGCCCCTATGAAAGAGGTCCTAATAGAGATCCTTGCCGAGATGGAAAGGCAAAGGATGCAATGGGAGGAAAGTGTTACAAAGAAAGAGTTTAACGAGCTCAAGGACATTGTTGCGGAGCTTGCACAGTTTCAAAAAATGACAGAACAGAGCCTGGGGACCTTGTGCCAGCGGGTGGAGGAGCTTGCAGAGGCACAGAGAAAGACTGAGCAACGAGTAGAAGAGCTGGCAGAGGCCCAGAAGAAGACAGAAGAAAGGCTTGAATCTCTGTCCCAACGGGTGGAGGAGCTTGCAGAGGCACAGAGAAAAACTGAGCAACGAGTAGAGGAGCTGGCAGAGGCCCAGAAGAAGACAGAAGAAAGGCTTGATTCTCTGTCCAAGCGGGTGGAGGAGCTGGCAGAGGCGCAGAGAAAGACTGAGCAACGAGTAGAGGAGCTGGCAGAGGCGCAGAAGAAGACAGAAGAAAGGCTCGATTCTCTGTCCAAGCGGGTGGAGGAGCTTGCAGAGGCGCAGAGAAAGACTGAGCAACGAGTAGAAGAGCTGGCAGAGGCGCAGAAGAAGACAGAAGAAAGGCTCGATTCTCTGTCCAAGCGGGTGGAAGAGCTGGCAGAGGCACATAAGAAATTAGAACAAAGGGTTGATGCTCTGACCCAGAGAGTGGAAGAGCTGGCAGAGGCACAGAGAAAGACAGAAGAGCGTCTTAACTCACTTGCAAAGAAGGTGGAAGAGCTCACTGAGGCAGTAAAACAGATGCAAATGGAAATGAGAAAACTTGCTTTAGACCTAAAAAAGACCCGAGAAGACCTGGGATATCTTTCCCACACAGTGGGTTACCTGTTGGAAGACAGGGCATATGAAGGCCTGCCTCTTCTGCTTAAAAGGGATTTTGGGATACAGGTCCATGAACTTAAGAGGGATTATGTTGAGGTTGCTCCCAATACATATGTTGAGCTAAATGTGGTGGGAAAGGGAGAGAAAGAGGGTACGCCCGTTTGGATCCTCGGAGAATGCAAATCGCAACTGAAGAAAAGGGACGTGGATGACTTTTTGAAAAATGTTTCAAAGGTAAAGGGCCATTTCAGCGGTGAGAAGGTAATGGTGGCAATAACCTATCAGACCTCTCCCATGGTTAAAAGATATGCGGAAGAATTGGGAATAAGGCTCTATTATTCCTATGAGTTGAGAATCAGGGTTTTTTAGATGCACCGATGCTCTAAAGCTTAGGGGATCAGTTCTGGGGAAGAGATTATTAAAAAAATGGGGGTCCTCCTGCTCTTACGGTCATTATCCTTGGCGCTAAAAAATCAGCTAATCTGCCCGGCCAGTGGCCAGGCTCATAAAACAGCTTGCCCAAATCCTGGCCCACTTTAAGGTATATGTGCACTAAAAAAGTTTTCCTTGAAAATCAGCCATTGATGGTTTAGTAACTGAAGGCCCGACCTTGGGAGATCATGGGCCAAGGGGGATTATCTGCGGAGAAGAAGGTATGGTGAGCAAAGAGAAAAAAGGCTATATCGTGATAGACAGGGAACTTTGCAAAGGCTGTTACCTTTGTATGGAGTTCTGTCCAAGGCAGAGGATAAAGATATCGGGAGTCTTGAACCAAAAAGGTTACAGTCCCGTGGAATTTGAGGAGACCGATGATCCAAAGAAGAAGTGCACTGGGTGTGCCACATGTGCCACCATGTGCCCAGATCTGGCTATAGAGGTTTACCGTGAGTGAAAAGGTATTGATGAGAGGGAGTCATGTTATTGGAGAAGCAGCGGTGAGGGCCGGCTGCAGGTTCTATGCAGGGTATCCCATTACCCCACAAAATGAGCTAACTGAATACATGGCAGCAGCAATGGCCAGATATCAGGATAGGGTATTCATACAGGCAGAGAGCGAATTGGCTGCCATAAACATGGTGATTGGCGCTGCCATGGCAGGTGCAAGGGCCATGACATCTTCTTCAAGCCCTGGCGTGAGCTTGAAACAAGAGGGCATTTCATACCTGGCAGGTCAAGAGCTACCTGCTGTGATCGTAAACCTTATGAGGGGTGGCCCTGGCTTGGGCAACATTGCCCCAACCCAAGGAGATTATTTTCAGGCCACAAGGGGTGGAGGCCATGGCGATTATCGCACAATTGTGCTGGCTCCGGCCTCAGGCCAGGAGATCGCTGATCTCACCATAAAGGCCTTTGAGTATGCCGATCATTATAGGACCCCTGTAATGCTCCTTGGTGACGGGATGATGGGACAGATGATGGAGCCTGTAGTGCTTCCTCCCCCAGTTGATGTGTCTTTATTGCCTCAAAAGCCCTACATCCTGGATGGAGCAAAGGGTAGGCCGGCAAGGCTCATCAAGTCCTTGTATCTGGATCCGGCCATAATGGAAGAACACAACTGGAAGCTTTACAGAAAATACCAGCAGATTGCACGGGAGATCACCCAGTGGGAAGAGTTCATGGTGGAGGATGCAAGGCTCATAGTGGTAGCCTATGGCACCTGTGCAAGGATTGCCAAAGGCGCCATCAGGAGGCTTAGGGAGATGGATATCAAGGTGGGCATGCTGAGGCCCATTACCCTTTTCCCCTTCCCTTCCAAGGTATTGCGGGAGCTGAGCTTGAAGGCAAAGGACTTTCTGGTCTTGGAACTCAGCACAGGCCAAATGTTGGAGGATGTAAGGCTTGCCATAGAAGGTAGGGCAAGGACCCATTTTTACGGAAGACCAGGTGGAGTGGTCCCCACTCCGGATGAGGTGGCCAAACATATTAACCTACTTTACCATAGACAGGAACTGAACGGTGGAGAAAATGAGTAAAGTCATATTCAAGAGACCCAGGTACTTGAAACAAAATGTCTTTCATTACTGCCCTGGGTGTGGGCACAGTATCATCCATAGGCTGATAGCCGAAGTGTTGGAAGAGCTGGAAATTGGAGATAAGGCCATCTGTGTGCCGCCTGCTGGGTGTGCAGTGCTGGCTTACAACTACTTGGATGTGGACATGGGTGAGGCACCCCACGGAAGGGCTGTGGCAGTGGCCACGGGGATAAAAAGGATCTTACCCGATAGGATCGTGTTCACCTACCAAGGTGACGGTGATATTGCTGCAATTGGGACTGCTGAGGTTATACATGCAGCCAATAGGGGTGAAAGGATAACAGCGATCTTTGTGAACAACGGGGTCTACGGTATGACAGGTGGCCAAATGGCACCCACTACGCTTTTGGGACAGGTCTCCACCACCACCCCCTTTGGAAGGGACATAAGCAGAGATGGATTTCCCCTGGATCTAAGCGAGATGCTTGCTGTTGCAAAGGGCAGTGTGTATATCGAAAGAACTGCCGTGAACTCCCCAAAAAATGTAAGGCATGCCAAGAAGGCTATAGAAAAGGCCTTCAAGGTGCAGATGGCAAATCTTGGCTTTTCCCTGGTGGAGATCTTGAGCCAGTGCCCCACAAACTGGAAGATGGCTCCCAAGGATGCAGTGAAACATATTGAGAATGTGGTAACAAAATTTTATCCACTTAAGGTCATAAAAGACGAATCAGGTATCTCTTAAGGAAGGGCATTTCAACATGACAAAGAAGCTAATTTTTGCGGGATTTGGTGGTCAAGGTGTATTGATGATGGGGTATCTTTTGGCCTTTTCTGCCATGCGGGACGGGAAGAATGTAACTTACCTGCCGGCCTATGGGGCTGAGGTAAGGGGTGGAACTGCTAACTGTACTGTTGTCATAGCGGATGAAGAAATATATTCACCCGTGGCCTCTTCTCCCGATTATGTTATTGTTATGAACAAGCCTTCTTTAAAAAGATACGAGGGGATGGTTGCATCCAAGGGAACTATGTTTATCAATAGTAGCTTGGTGGATATTGAGCCCAATAGATCGGATATAAACGTTGTAAAAATTCCGGTAAACGATATAGCAAAGGAAATCGGCAGCGACAAAGCCATCAACATGATAATGTTGGGTGCTGTGGCTACCAAGACCGGGCTTACCACATTGGAATCCTTGGAATCAGCCTTAAGAGAGGTTACAAAAGGCAAGGAAAAGTTTATGGAAATAAACAAAAAGGGCCTGCTTGCAGGCGCTGAATATGTAAAAAGGAGCTGAAGATGGAATACGTAAAGGAGATAATGCTAAAGCTAAAAAATAGACCTGGCACTCTTTCCACTGTAAGTGAGCTCTTAGGAAGTAATGCAGTAAATATTATCGCATTCTATGTGAATACGGAAGGCGAGGAAGGCACACTAAGGTTTGTAGCCAATGACCCCCAAAAGGCAATAAATGTGCTCAAAAGTTCTGGCTATGAGGTGAAACAAAATGACGTGTTGGCCTGTGAGACACCCCATCATCCAGGCGGCCTGAATGCGATATTAAAACCTTTGAAGATAGCAAATGTTAATGTGGAATACATATATCCATGCATAGGAACAGGATCAATAACCGTGTTAATCATTGGGGTGAATGAACTGGAAAAAGCCACTCAAATCTTGAAAGACAATTGGATAAGGATATTAGGCCCTGAATTGTATCACTTTTAATGCTTAGTATCCCACAGTTTCCCTATTTCCATTAAACCTTCGGGATTTGTTGCCATGTATTCAGAGATAGATACCCTTTGTGTAAATACCATAAGGTGCCTCAGCATAGACGCAATTGAGAGGGCCAAGTCAGGGCACCCAGGAATGCCCATGGGTGCAGCGGGTATAGGATATGTGATATTTAGCAAATTTTTGCGACACAACCCAAGGAATCCCCAATGGCCTGACAGGGATCGTTTCGTACTCTCTGCTGGTCATGGCTCCATGTTACTCTACAGCCTTTTGCATCTGTGTGGCTACGACATTACCTTGGAAGACATAAAAGAATTCAGACAATGGGGCAGCAAGACACCTGGTCATCCTGAATACGGCATAACACCAGGCGTGGAAACCACCACAGGCCCCTTGGGCCAGGGATTTGCCAATGGGGTTGGCATGGCAATAGCTGAGAGGTATCTTGCCTCCCATTTCAATCGGCCAGGTTTTCCAATAGTTGATCACTGGGTCTATGGAATTGTAAGTGACGGTGACCTTATGGAGGGGATCTCCCATGAGGCAGCATCCTTAGCAGGCCATCTGAAACTGGGGCGGATCATCTACCTTTACGACTCCAACGGGATCTCAATAGAGGGTTCCACCCGCATCACATTTACCGAGGATATAAGGAAAAGGTTTGAGGCCTATAACTGGCAGGTATTAGAGGTTGGGGATGGGAATGATCTGGAATCTATCCACAATGCCCTATTGAAGGCAAGGGAAGAAACTTTTAGGCCCTCCCTCATTATTGTGAACACCCATATAGGCTACGGAAGCCCCAATAAACAAGACTCTCCAGAGGCCCACGGAGAGCCCTTGGGTCCAGAGGAAGCTTTGCTGACCAAAAGGGCCTTTGGATGGCCTGAGGATAAGACCTTCTTTGTACCAGAGGCAGTGTATAGGCACATGGAGAGGGTAAGAGAAAGGGGAGTTCAACTGGAATCCCAGTGGCAGAAGCTGTTTACATCCTATAAAAGGGAGCATCCGGCCTTGGCGTTGGAGTGGGAAGAGTGGATGGAAAGGGGAATGGATGGCATATCCCTTGAAGATGCACCCGTCTACCAGCTAGACACAAAGGGCATAGCCACCAGGGTTGCCTCTGGGAAGATGATAAACTACATCTCAAAGGTCACCAAGAATCTACTGGGTGGTTCAGCTGACCTGGCACCCTCCAACAAGACCCTTATTGAAGATGCAGAGGACTTTTGCCCCCCAGATTACAGAGGTAGGAATCTGAGATTTGGGGTCAGGGAGCATGCCATGGGCTCCATCCTGAACGGAATTGCACTTCATAGGGGACTCATACCTTACGGCGGGACATTCTTGATATTTTCAGACTACATGAGGCCTGCCATAAGGCTGGCTGCTATGATGGGGCTTAAGGTGGTTTATGTCTTTTCCCATGATTCCATTGGATTGGGAGAAGATGGCCCTACACACCAGCCTGTGGAGCAACTCCTGGGCCTTCGGTCCATCCCAAACCTGACGGTTATAAGACCCTGCGATGCAAACGAGACTATAGAGGCGTGGAAAGTAGCCCTTCTTGAGATCAAGGGGCCTGTGGCAATTTGCCTCACAAGACAGGCAGTCCCTGTTCTGGATAGGGGCATTTTTGCACCCGCAAGCCTTCTGGCACGAGGGGCATATATCTTAAAGGATACTGAGCTCCCGCTAAGTGTGATACTGGTGGGAACAGGATCAGAGGTCCATTTGGCCCTCAAGGTGAAAGAGCTCTTGGAACAAAAGGGGGTGGGAGCAAGGGTAGTGAGCATGCCCTCCTGGGAGCTCTTTTTCCAGCAGCCAGATGATTACAAAAGAGAGGTCCTTGCGGCCAATGTGCTGAAGGTGGCCATAGAAGCAGGCAGGGGTTTGGGCTGGGAACGAATAGTGGGTTTGGATGGAATGATCATAGCTATGGATAGGTTTGGGGCATCTGCTCCGTACAAGACCCTATATGAGAAATTTGGTTTTGTGCCAGAAGATATCTGCCAGAAGATCTTAACAAGATTAAACATGGATAGATCTTGAAAGGAAAAAGGTTAGGACCTCCTGCAAAACCCGAGGATAAGCTCCAGGATTTTGTAGCCCTTGGAGAGGTCTTGGAGGCTTTGTTTAAAGGCAGACAGGGGCTTCATCCTGAGGTGCTTAAACTATGGAAGATATGGCCTGATATCATGGGACCTGAGTTGTCCCAGGTGGCAAAGCCTTCTACATTTAAGAGAGGGGTACTCACAATAAAAGTTACAGATCCCATATGGTTGCAAGAATTGAACCTCAAGCGGGATGAAATACTCAATTCCATAAAGGAAAGGATCCCTGATAATTTGATAACAGAACTCAGGTTTCAGCTGGGCAGGTATTAGTGTAAGGACCTTGATTGTATATGGGTGGTTCAACATTAATACCTGGTTTTGCCCCTTTTCTGGCCTCCACCAAAACTAATTCAGCCCTTTTATCTTTGGCAGGGTGTTGAAATCTCATGTTTTTGGGCTCAAGGCCATTTCTCCTCAAAACTAACAGGAGTTCGGTACAAAGAGAGGCTGGGTAAACTACAATAAAGCTACCTTTGGGCTTTAGCAAGTAGCTTGCAGTTCCTACAATGTCTTTGAGGGAAACCAACAACTGGGTCTTGGCTATGGCCTTGGTTGCATCTGGACTTAATAGCCCTGTTCTGGGCTTGCGAAAGGGAGGATTACTAACTACCACATCAAAACTTGCATCCTTAAAGGGTATATTCTTCACATCCCCTTGTACCACCATGAACCTTTCTGTGAGTTTATTGAGCTTCCCATTTCTGAATGCCTGAGTTGCCAAAATTTGCTGTATTTCTAATCCAACCACTGTTATCTTTGGATTCTGTGTTAACATTGCAAGGGCTACTATTCCGCAACCCGTTCCCAGATCTGCCACAAGTCCTTTTGAAAACTTAACAGCAAAATCAGCCAAAAGAAGTGCGTCTATGGAAAATCTGTAACCTTTTTTTGACTGGATTATATTGAGCTTGCCACTCAGGATCTTATCAATTGTCTCATCTGGGTTGGGCTCAAGGTTCTGTATCGGGCACATATATGATCTCATAAGGATCTACTTTGTTTAAAACAATGCCACTCAACACCTTTGGATAGAAAAATGTGGACTTCCTGGGCATAACAAGACCTTTTTTAGCCACCTCCTTCACTTGATTGATCTTGGTGGGGTTCATCAGCACTGCCATGAAATATCCTTTGTTACGGACAGCATCAAAGGCTTTGGGTAACTCTGCTGTATAATGAAAGATATCATCTCTGTCCATGTCTTCTGGCCTAAAACCCAATACTCTTTGGAATAACAATCTGGAAAGGATCATTACATCAAGGGATTTCACTGCTGGGTCCAGATCATTTCCTATTGCATCCCAGGCATGGGGCAAAAGTTCCAAGAGATAACTCATCCTTGTGTCCCAATGTCTTAGAACGAATGATGGGACCTTCCTCCCTGCCTCCATTAGTAGCTGGTTGACCACATAGGGATCTTCAATATTCAATTCTGTGATTTTGAAATAAGAACTGGTTGATGTTAAGATGTGATCCAGTTTGGTAACAGGAGCAGTGGTGAGCAATCTATGTGTGGGTAGGATTAGAAGTCCGGGGTCTTCCATGTCCGTCAAATACATCATTGTATATTCATATGCACGATTTGATGGCCTTGGATAATATTTTGTCCTCATTATATTCCTGTATATTCTTGATGTTTCATACCTATGATGGCCATCGGCTATTAATATGCTTTTGTCCAAAAACTGCTCATATATTGTAACCAATAAGTTTGGATCTTTTATCGTAAAAAGCTCGTGCTCTGTTTCGTCTTTGAATACGAACTTGAATGTGGGTGTGAGGGAAGAGGTAAATCTCAAAATCTCCTTGATATTACCCTTAGGGTCTTCATATAAACCAAAGATCTGGTCAAACTGAGCATCGCAAGCTCTGATGAGCCTTAATCTGTCCTCCTTGTGTGAAGAGAAGGTCTTTTCATGGGGAAGTATTACCTTTGAATCAGGCTCTTCTATCTTAACCAACGCTATTATTCCCCATCTTTTAAAACTATTTCCGCTTCGAGAATTTTTAAAGGTCATGGATGTTATGTATATACAGGGAGTTTTTGATCTTATTAGTATGCCTTCTTCCAACCATCTTTTGAAGTAATCTGCTGCTCTTGTGTATCTGTTGTCCCAGTCACTGTCACCTGTCTTTTTCTTCCCAAGTATTAACCTGATTATGTTATGGGGATGTATGAGATAAAAATAGTCTTGCTCTTCTTCAGAGATCACATCATAAGGAGGGGCCAATAAGGGTGCCAGATCCTTATAAAGTTTAGGGTTATAAGTTATGCCTTTAAAGGGAGCTACTGTTGCCATCTTTTCTCCATCTTTTCTCTAATTTTTTGATTGCACCAAGTTAGTGTGCATAAAATCTTATGCCAAGGCATGAGCTTTCCAAAACTCAAGGATAAGATAAAGCCAGGCCCTAAGGCAGATCTTGAGTGAGATTCTAAAAATCTTCTTCCTTTGAGTCAACTTGAAATGCTACCACGCAGTTCCTGCCGGCCCCTTTTGCCTTATAAAGCAATGAATCTGCCCGTACAATCAACTGGTCGGGCGAGTCTCCATCCAAGTAGGGTGCCACTCCAAAGCTGGCTGTAACAGGTCTCCCAATCTGGTATTCCTGTTGGGCCAGGATTTCTCTTAGTTCCTCTGCCAGGGTTATGGCACCTTCCAGTGCGGTGGAAGGGAGTAATATAATGAATTCCTCTCCTCCCCACCGAGCAAACACATCTGTGCACCTAAGCCTTGCCTTTATTGCAGAGGCAGTTCCAACTAAAACCTCATCTCCTTTAGAATGCCCGAATGTGTCGTTGATAGATTTGAAATGGTCCAAATCAAGCATGATGATGGTAAATTCGTCTCCATATCTCCTTGAGCGGTCAATCTCATCTTTTAATTTTTCCGCAAAATATCTTCTATTGTAGAGCCCTGTAAGGGCATCCGTTATTGAAAGTTCTTTGAGCCTTTCCATTAACTTTTTCCTTTCACTCACATCCACTAACGCCACCATTATAATATCTGAACCGCCATACGGGAGCTTCTTTATGGTTTTTATAACAGGTAGGGAGGTCCCATCTGGCCTCAACAAAACAGTTTCTTCCTGAACTCTGAGTAAATTGTTTCTGTTAACAGGGCAATCCTTCTTTTCGCATGGAAAGAAATGATAGCATTTTTTATTAAGGAAGGCCTCTCTCTCTGCTCCCAACATATTTGCAGCTTCAAGATTGAGATCCTCTATGGTATATGAATTAGAGTTTACGAAAATAAGCCCAATGGGAAGACTAAACATTAAGAGCCACAAAAATTCTTCTTTTTTGTCAAGCTCGGATTCTAGGAGTTTATGCTGGGTTATATCCTGAAGAACACATATAACTTCCAGGTCTTTGTCGTGTTTAATAGAAGTAAATTCCACTTCAAAGTAGATTACAGCGTTTTTTTCATTTGATGCTGATACAATAAACCTATGGTCAGGGTTGGCTTTTTTTAGATCATTGGAGTCAGTATAAAGGCCTGAAAACAGCTTTAATAAAAAAGTTCCCAGATCCATATTTGATTGAGTGCATTCCAGTTCATCCACACATTTAAGGTTCTTGATTTCCCTAAATTTGAGGTTTTCAAATTTTATCCGGCCGTGGGGGTCAAAGATGGCCACAGGAAATTTAATGACCTCAAGGGTACTATAAGACATCCAAACCTCCTTTAGTGGATGAACTGAGATCAATGAATAACAACTGGATTCCCATGTCAAGTGTTTAATGGGTTAGGTGAGCAATATTCATTCTTTGAGGTGGGGCAAAGGTTTTATCCCTTTTTGTGGATCTCAAGGCCCAAAAGCTTGACTAAAGGAGCTTTGTCCTGTATCTGGCCTGAACTGGAGGGAATGATGGGAACACCTGCGTCTGTAGAAATATTGGGGTTATATCTCATACAAGGGCTTGGGGCCGGAGCCATAAGACATCTTGTCACCAGATTTGGTGAAGTGGAGGAAATTTACAGGGCTTCCTTGGATGAGCTAACGAAGGTGGAGGGAGTAAGTGCTGCGGTTGCCAAAAGGATCAAGGCAAGGGAGTACATAAAAGACCCTTCAAAGGAATACGATAGCTTGATACGGATGGGAGGCAAGATGCTCACCTATTGGGACCCTGAATTTCCAACCATCCTCAGAGAGATTAAGTACCCTCCCGTGTGTTTGTATGTATTGGGCCAGGCCTTATTCAATAGGATTCCTCTGGTGGCAGTGGTGGGTAGTAGGCATCCCAGCAATTACGGCGAAAGGGTTGCAAAAACACTTTCACGTAATCTGGCGAAGAATGGTTTGGGCATAGTAAGCGGTCTTGCGATGGGAATAGATACCTGTGCCCATGAAGGTGCATTGATGGGAGGCGGATATACGGTGGCGGTCTTGGGTTCAGGTCTGGATAGGATATATCCCAAGAGCAACGTGAGGTTATTTGGGGAGATTGTACAAAGCGGTTGTGTGGTGAGTGAATTTCCTTTGGGCACTCCTCCTGACCCAAAGAATTTTCCCATAAGGAACAGGATAATTAGTGGACTTTCTAAGGGCGTCTTAGTGGTGGAAGCAACAAAGGCCAGTGGTTCTTTGATCACAGCTGCGATGGCATTGGAAGAAGGTAGAGAGGTCTTCGCTGTCCCAGGGAGTATTGAGTCCATGAAGAGTACCGGCTGTCATTATCTCATAAGGCAAGGAGCCAAGTTGGTAGAAAAGGCAGAAGATATATTGGAGGAGTTGTCCATTGCCGTGAAAGAACCCACACTGAGTCAGACAGAAGACCAGGAACGTGGCATGTTAACAGAGGTGGAAAAGAAGATTTTGGAAGTTGTGGGAGATACTCCCATGCACATGGACGAGATATGGCAGGTTTTGGAGCTGGATCCCGGCGAATTGGGAGCAATTCTAATTTCAATGGAACTAAAAGGCCTGGTAAAACAACTGCCAGGGAAACTGTTTATAAGGAGTGGATAGTTTATGGGGAAAAATCTTTTGATAGTGGAATCTCCTTCTAAGTCAAGGACAATCAGGTCCTACTTGGGAGATGAGTTCTTGGTATTGGCAAGCGTTGGACACATAAAGGATCTCCCCAAGAATCAACTTGGAGTGGATATAGAAAAGAACTTTCAACCAGAGTACGAGATCATCAAAGGCAAGGAAAAGATAATAAAACAGCTGAGGCAGGAAGGTTCAAAGGCAGAAGCCATATACCTTGGACCTGACCCAGATAGAGAAGGAGAGGCAATAGCATGGCATATCAAGGAGGAACTCCAAGGACAAAAGAAACCCATCTACAGGGTGCTGTTTAATGAGGTGACCAAAAAGGCCATACTAGATGCCATTTCAAATCCAAGGACACTTGACAAGGCCAAGTATGAATCCCAACAGGCAAGGCGGATCCTGGACAGATTGGTGGGATATCTCATATCACCCCTTTTGTGGCAGAAGGTGAAGGGTGGTTTGAGCGCGGGGAGGGTACAGTCCGTTGCCCTTCGGATGATATGCGAGAGAGAAAGGGAGATATTTGCCTTTGTCTCTAAGGAATATTGGTCCCTCACAGCCACATTACAGGGTCCGGAACCCCAAAGCTTTCAAGCCAGGCTTGTGAAGTATAAAGGTGAGAAGCTGGAAAGGCCTGAGAAGCAGGTGGTGGATGAGGTATTTGAGCACGTTCAGCAAAGGCCTTTTAGGGTGGAGAAGGTGGAGAGGAAAAAGGTTAAAAGGTCGGCCCCTCTCCCCTTTATTACGAGTACACTACAGCAGGAGGCCTTCAAGAGCTTAGGTTTTTCAGCCAAAAAGACTATGCGCATTGCTCAACAGCTCTATGAGGGCATTGATCTAAAGGATAAGGGCATGGTGGGCTTGATTACATATATGCGCACTGACTCCACAAGACTTTCCAATGAAGCCATCACATTGGCAAGAGCCTTTGTTGAGAAGGTCTTTGGCAAAGATTATGTGGCCCCAAAACCTTATACCTACAGATCCAAGGGCCCAATCCAGGACGCCCATGAGGCAATAAGGCCAACCCATGTGGAGCTAACCCCTGAAGAGGTGGCGGACTCCTTAACCAAAGAGCAACTGGCCCTCTATACCCTCGTATGGAAGAGGTTCTTGGCCTCCCAAATGGCACCGGCCATCTTGGAGCAGACGGGGATTGAGATTACAGCAGGAGATGCAATTTTTAAGGCCTCTGGGAGTACTGTGGTGTTTAAGGGTTTTATGGAGCTTTATATGGAGGAAGAAGGCGCAGAGGAAGGAGAAGGAGAGCTGTTGCCAAAGGTGGATAAGGGTGAGCTTTTGACTTTATTGGAGCTTAAGAAGGAACAGCACTTTACCCAGCCACCCAGCAGGTATACAGAGGCCACATTGATCAAGGCCCTTGAAGAGAATGGGATAGGCAGACCTTCCACCTACGCCACAATAATAGCAAACATCCTGGAACGCAAATATGTGGAAAAGGTGAAAAAGCACCTGAAGCCCACTGAAATGGGGTTTCTGGTGAACGACCTTCTGGTAAAAGGCTTTCCAAAGATTATGGATGTGAAATTCACCGCTCGGATGGAGGAGGATCTGGACAGGATAGAAAAGGGTGAGACCTCCTGGCTGGATGTGATAAGGGGATTTTATGAAACCTTCCAAAAGGATCTTTCATCTGCTCAAAAAGAACTGAAGGCAGAGGTGATGACCGAAATCCCATGTCCTTTGTGCGGCGCTAAGATGGTTATAAGAAGTGGTAAGAATGGACTTTTCCTGGGGTGTTCTAAATTTCCCGAGTGTAAGGGTACTGCAAATTTTACAAGGGATGCATCGGGTAATATCCAAGTTTTGGAAAAAGAGGATCAAATTACCGAAAAAAAATGCCCCAAGTGTGGAAATCCTCTTATAAAGAGGATAGGAAGGTTTGGATCCTTTCTTGCGTGTTCATCATACCCAAAGTGTAAGTACACGGAGAGCATAGACGGACAAGAGGGTGTTTTCAAATGTCCAAGGGAAGGGTGCGATGGACATCTTGTGCCCAAAAGGACAAGAAAAGGAAAGGTCTTTTACGGCTGCAGCAGATATCCTGACTGTGACTATGTGACCTGGCAAAAACCCAAGGCTCAGTGATTGTACTTTATTGGGTCAAAATACGTGAGATGGGCGAGAAAAGCAAGATAAGTTCAATGTTCAAGATTCAAGGTTCAACTTTGGATCCTAAAAAAGAAAGGCGAGGAACGTTCAAAGTTCAACGTTTGAATGTGCGTGAGAGGTGAGACAAATGCCTGAAAGGTAAAAGAAGTTGAAAGTTACTATAGCAGCATCAAAGATGAGGATAATTCTATGCTCCTTGCCTTTTCTCTTCTTTCATTGTGCGATCTTTTACCAAGGCATATGAGGTTTTTCCTTACATCGTAAGTGGCTACTTCGTATCTCTCTCTACCCCCTACAGGTATGAAGGCCTTGTAGGGGGAGGAGGTTACAGCCACCTCACGAATGTATCCACCGGGTCTCGTTCTGACCTAAAGGGGTACTCTGGGGAGGAGGTGTCGGGATAGCCCATGGATATGCCAATTATCAAACGCTGGCTCTGTGGAATCTCCAAGAACTCCTTTATCTCCTTTGCGTAGAGAGTCACAAAGGCCTGAGGAACAGAGTGCACACCCTTTGCATAGGCTGAAAGCATGAGGGTTTGGGCAAACAAACCCAAATCAAATAACGACCACATGCTCAGGTCCTTCGATTGATGCAAAAAGAGCACATGGGGGGCTCCATAAAAACGAAAGTTGGCCTCCTGAACCAGTCTCTGTGCCTCCTTTTCGTCTTGGGGAAGGTTCCTTATGGCCCCTCTGGAGCTCACCAATCTTTCTATCCTTTTTGTCTCCCTTTCAGTCCACCTTTGTGGATGAGGGAGGTCTGGATTAAAGGGCCTTGCCTGCCTCAAAAGCCCAATGAGCATCTCTGAAAGTTCTTCCTTCCTCTTGCCTGAGACCACAACCACCTCCCATGGTTGGCTGTTCTTGTAGGAAGGGCTCCATCTGGCTGCTTCCAGTATCTCGTATAGCACGGCTTGATCCACAGGTTCAGGCCTAAAGGCCCTGATGCTGCGTCTGCCCTTGATTGCCTCGAATGCATCCATGAATCCTACCTCCTTTTTGTTGTGGTGGAACCTTTCCTATGATATGACACGAGGCCACAGAATGGTAGCTTTGTTTTGTCTTCCCATCTTCGGGGAAAGGAGGTTGTCATGTTTGAGTTTGAAACCTCTGACTTGATCATAGTGCTGGCAATCGTTTTGGTTATTTTTGGGCTTAAGAGATTGCCACAGATGGGTGGAGGAAGATCAAGGGAAATCAAGGGAGTGACACAAGATAAGAGTTCTCAGGAAGAAGATACATAGATCAAGAATAAGAAATCCTCAAGATCCTCGGCCAATTCCTTAAACATCCCTCCATGGCTTCTTTTTAGCCCGAAGAGTTCTTTCCTAAGGTTATTGACCTCTGGATCAGGTGTGGTATCCCAACTTACTATTCCATGTGTGAAGAGTTCTCTTTCCAGGATCAAAAGCCTCTTTGCCGATTCAAGGAAAGTAATCAGTCTGTCTTGAAAGAGCCTAAACCTTTCTTTACCAAAGGCCTCCAAGTGCGACTCATGGGCATTCAGGGCAATTTCTTTGAGCATTGTGTAAAGTGTAGAGTATTCAAGGCCCCTTATTCCCCTTCTCCAAAGCAGAAGATAAGGGTTTCTCCAATACCACAAGAAGTTCCTACTTCCCACTGCGATGAGATTTCTTACCTTTAAAAAAAGTCTTCTCAATTCCTTTGTACTTTCTCTCTGGAATGGAGCAGATTTGGGTCTGCTTTTCAAAGAGCCGCAGAGATACTTCCAGATGTTACTTAACACCTTAAGGCCCTTTTTATCAAAGGGTGTGTCCCAGTGTACCAAGGATAGGAGCACCTTCCCCTTTCCAAAGTTCCCCTCAATGGCAGCAGGCTCGTTGTTCAAAAGCCAGGGGTTCAGGTTGATACCATAGGCCTTTTCAAGCTCATCCCACGACGCATCCTTCATGTCTCCCACGCAAAGGTCAGATGTGAAAGAATCCTTTGAGGGTTCAAGGAACCTGGCAATTACCCCATCCTCCCAGCTGAGCTGCGATGGATACCATGCGTGGAACTCATAGGGTGCTTTTATGCCTTCCCAGATGGGATGGGGTACCAGGGTAAGGGAAATCCTACCACTAAAGCTGGGGAGCCTCTTTTGTGTGGGTTTTCTCTTTACTGCCAGGAGTCCCAAACCCGCCTGGGTTGCAAGCCCTGCACCCCCACATATTCCAAGATAAGAGCCTCCCTCATACACAAAATCCCTAACGGCCTCCTTTCCTTTCTCTCCCAGGGATTCCTCCTTGTTGGAGGCCCATCCACCTGGCACAAAGAGAAAAGGCCTATCCTTAAGCCCACCTCCTTTGATATCCCTGGATCTTAAAAGTTCAAAGGGAAGTCCGGCCTCTTTGAGGGCATGTACTGCCATGACACCCCAGAGGAGTGAATCATCCCACAAAAGGGCTGGCGCCTTGCTCAACTCAGGTAACCCCGTGGCGTAATGAGAAACCCTTGCCAGGTAAAAGTACTATTGTTTCCGATGATGAGAGTTGTCTCCATGTCTATTTCGTCCAGGTCTATTGCACTCAAGTTGTTCACCTTTACCAGTTCATTTTCCCTTGTGGCTGCCTTTACTATTCCAACCGGGGTGTGGGATAGTCTAAACTCTTTTATGATCTCCAAGGCATTCTTTAGGTGCTCGGGCCTTCCTTTGCTCTTGGGGTTGTATAGGACAATTACCATATCTGCCATGGCACAGTACCTGAGTCTTTTTTCTATGGTCTCCCAAGGGGTTAGCCTGTCGGACAAGCTTATGGAGGCAAAGTCATGCATCAGTGCCCCACCCAGGAGTGCAGATGCCACGTTCAAGGCAGAGATCCCTGGGATCACGGAAAAGTTGATCTTTTCCAAGGCGTAGGGATACTCGTGGGCCAAAATTTCCAGTACAAGGCCTGCCATTCCGTAGATGTTTGGATCTCCCCCACTTACAACAGCCACCTTCTTACCTTCAAGGGCCAATTCTATGGCCTTTCTGCACCTCTTTACCTCTCCTCTCATGCCCGTGGAATAGGTCTCTTTGCCCACCAGCAATCGTCTGATCTGCTTTAAATACTTTTCGTATCCAACGATCCAATCCGCCTCCAAAATGGCCTTTCTTGCCTTGGGTATGAGGTGGGATTCGTCTCCGGGGCCAATTCCCAACACACAGAGACTGCCTTTATCACGTGTAACATCCATTTTCTCGATCGCAATTGCCACCGTTACATCTCCCAATACTTGTTTTTTCACAAGGAGCCTGCCCATGTTGGATGAGAGTATGGAAGCTGGTTCGCATACTCCATAGGCGCCCACGTGTTTATATACTTCCTCTGATCCTTCTGGGGTGATTTTGTTGAGCTCTTGGGCCTCAAAATATCTCGCATTGAGATTGTACTTCTTGAGAAACTCCTGAAAGTCTTTGTCTTCCTTCTTCTTATCAAGGGTTGCAATGCTTTGTATGGAAAGGATGGAAAGCTTGTGCTCAGAAAAGACCGCCTGTAAGCATTCAAATAACCTCTCTGCCTTGGTTCCTGTATTAAATCCCATGCCCACATGTAATACCTTTGGCCTAAGGATCAAGGCCTTGGTATCATCAATCTTATAACTCACCACCACGTCCGCCTTCTCCTTTTCTCTTGTTTGGATGTAATAGTCGGGCATGGGCAATAATACATCTTCAAGGAATACATTCACATAGCCTCTGGTGAGGAGTTTTTGGGATGCCTTTTTTATTGCCTCTGGATTTTCCACTACAAGTCCATTTGTCCTGGCCCACAGATCCACGGCCACGAGGCCTGAGAGGTCTGTGGCAGTGCTCAGGATAGGCCTTGCACCCAACCTTTGGGAGATCTCTAATGCCAATTCGTTGGCTCCGCCCAGGTGGCCTGAGAGCAGGCTTATGCAATTCCTTCCCCATTCATCCAGGACCACAATCCCAGGGTCTTGTGTCTTGTGCCCTATCAAGGGTGCGATCATGCGCACCACTATGCCACATGAGCATATGAAAGCAAGGTATCTTTCCTCCTGCCAGTTTTCTTTTAACCTTTCCTTTGTAAGTAAAACCATGTTCGAGCCCGGGTAGCAGGAAGAAAGCCTCTGGGCAAGTTCTTTGGACCTGTGGGAAAGGTAGAAGATAGTGAGATCCTTAGGGTCTATGGCCATGGGAAAAGCTCCTATCATAAAGTTTTGATCTCTTATAGGTTTGCGCCAAACCTGCCTTTAGTGCGTCTCCCACATATATCAATGCCGTTTTTGTTATACCGTGGGCCTTTATGGTTTGGCTAAGCTCCAAGAGCCTGCACCTGAATACCCTTTGTTGAGGCCAGGTCACCCTTTCTACTACTGCCACAGGTGTATCTGCTGGATAGCCTTCCAACAACTGGGCTTGCACCTCCTCGGCCAAAGAGGCGCTCAAGAAGATCACCATGGTTGCCCTGTGTCTGGCCAAGGAACTGAGGGATTCAGCCTCTGGCACAGGTGTGCGGCCCTTTACCCTGGTAAAGATAACCGTCTGGGAGACCTCGGGTATGGTCAGCTCCTGTCCTAAAAAAGCTGCTCCTGCAAAGGCAGAGGATACCCCTGGCACAATCTCGTACTCTATCCCAAGCTCCCTAAGCCTTTCTATCTGTTCTGATATGGCGCCATATATGGAAGGGTCACCTGAATGTAGCCTTACCACCTTTTTCCCTTGGGCCACTGCTGACTTGATTATCTCCACTGTCTCTTCCAAGTGCAATTTGGAGGAATCGTATAGTTCTGCCTTTGTATCCTTAAGAAGTTCAGGATTTATGAGGCTTCCTGCGTAGATAATTAAGTCTGCATCCTTCAAAAGCCTTAATCCCTTTACCGTTATAAGCTCAGGATCACCTGGTCCTGCTCCCACGAATGAGACCTTATTCATCTTTTCTCCCCTTGAGGATCACCATTGAAAAATAGTTTAAATCCTCATCTGTCACTTCCCTTAAGTCTGCTATGATCCTTTCACCCTTCATCCCAAGCTTGGACACATACCAGGCATTCCTTAGGAGCCCTTTTTGGGAGAGAAGCTCACGTAATTGGTAAAACACCTTGTGGACCTTCATAAAAACTATGGTGTGAAAGTTTGCCAAAAGGGGCTCAAAGGATTCCCAATATGCGGCAGGTATCACAACAAAGGCCTCATCTGCCAATGCCATGGGCTGTTCTATCTTGGAGAAGGCAAGGTTTATGGAACTAATACCTGGGATTATCTCTATCTGGATACGGCTGCCCTTTTGTAAGAGCCCGTGTATGTAAAAGTAGGTGCTGTAGATGCAAGGATCCCCCAGTGTCAAAAAGGCAGCATCCTTTCCCTGTGCCAATATACCTGTAATGGCGGAGCCTATTTCATCCCACCTCTCAGTAAGCTCTCTTGAAAATTTATTCCCTTGTTTCTTTGCCATGGGAAAGTGCAGCTCATACAATTCCTTTTGCGATAAATCTATCACACCTTCCACGACGGACCTGGCAAGGCTGATGCCTTCTTCCTTTCCTTTGGGGAAGAAGATGCAGGGCACATCCCTCAGTATCTTTACTGCCTTCAGGGTCAAAAGTTCAGGATCGCCTGGGCCTATGCCGATCACATAAAGGGTGCCTGTCATGCGGCCCTTCCAGATATCACGAATATGGGGTTTTGGGGAGATAAACGAAACATGCCTTCCAGATCCTTGGACCTAAACGCACACAATTGAGTCACATCCACTTCATAGCCTTTTTCCCGTAGGTAAGGCAAGGCCTGACACAGATTTTCAAGGAGGGCCACTGTGAGCACAAGGATCTCTGGTCCTGCATTGATTACGGCATCCAAAAGCTCCAAAAGCCTCCCCCCTGATCCTCCTATGAAGACCCTATGAGGCTTGGGCAGATTTGAAAGGATTTGGGGGGCCTCACCTGGGATGATCTTGTACCTTGCCTTGTATCTCTTTTTGTTTTCCTCAAGGAGGGTGAGCATCTCTAAATCCTTTTCAACTGCAAAGATGGTAAGCTCTGGGAATAGGAGGGATAGCTCCAGAGAAATAGAACCTGAACCTGCTCCAATGTCCCATACAATTCCACTTGAGGGCACCTTTAACTTATGGATAACCAGGGCACGCACCTCATCCTTTGTTATAAGGCCCTTTTTGTGGGAGATCTCCGATTCTGTGAGTCCGAACCTGGGTGTGTGTGAAAGATTGGGTAAAATTACAATTACAACATTGGGATCTCTGAAGTCCAAAAATGTTAGCTCATTTGGCTTACCTTGCACGATCCTTTCATCCTTGTATCCCAATCTTTCCAACACATACATATATGGTTCATCCCCAAAGTAATTGTAAAGTGTTTTGGCAATTAAAGAAGGATTATTTCTCGGATCTGTAAGCACACACACCTTGCCGTAGAGTGAAAGGAAATAGGGTATGTCTTCAACCTCATATCTGTTTATCCTGCGGCCGGGATATGGCCCTCCGTGCACACTCATCAAAAATGCATTGTCCCAAGGCTCTTTTATGAGGGCAAAGGCAATCTGGATTGAGCTCAACTCAGGTGAGATTTGAATTTTTTCTTTGCCGAATTCTTGCGAGAGGCGTCTTCCTATGCCATAGAACATTGGGTCTCCTGATGCTAAGACAGCCAAAGGAGTTTGTTTTGTGCTGTGATCTTCCCAAAGATTCCTTATGAATTGGATTGTGTTTTCAACTCCATCAATTAGGATGACACGGTCCTTCACGGATTCATATTCAGGATATGTTGAAAAAACTTCAAGGAGTCGGGTGGAAGTGAGAATATAATTGGAATTTGAAAGCATCTCCCTTGCGCTTTCACTCAAGGGACTATATCCAATTCCGATTACAAATATCTTAGATCCCATCTGTCCTGAAAATACCGTATAACACTAACCTGATCCTTCCTTCCTAACTTCCCTGTGACCCTTTTATTTTAAGAAGGGAATGCTATAAACCCTACACATTGAAATCTTCTTATTCATCTCGCTTTACCTCGTATTTTCACCAGCTTATCAAGTGCTCTACACCTCCAAATTGGTATTTAGCTTGGCCCAAGGCCCGTACTGCCTCAGATCTAAAGTCAGGGCTTTTTCAACCTGGCACCTTGAACTTCCCTCCAGGCCTTTATTATTTATTACTTCGTTAGGTTTGGCAAGAAAAGAACCAGCTTGGGAAACAAGAGACAGATGATGGTGTTGATGATTATTGCCACCAAAAAGGGTAGGATCCCTTTGAAGATCCTCTCAAGGGGGACATCGGGTACAATACCCTTGATCACATACACATTTACCCCCACAGGGGGAGTTATCACCCCCATCTCTGCCACCAATACTATTATGACCCCAAACCAGATGGGATCAAATCCCATCTTTTGCACAACGGGAAATATTACGGGCACTGTAAGCACTATGAGAGCCATTGAATCCATGAAACAGCCGCCTATGAGATACATGGCTATTATGACAGCCATCACAAAGACAGGTGGGATGGCAAGTCTTGCGATCCATTCTGCAAGTATAAAAGGAATCTGAGTTATAGCCATAAAATGCCCAAAGACCGTTGCACCCGCTATTATGCACAGCACCATGCAAGAGGTCCTGAGTGCATCTATGGTATTTTCTATGAATGCCTTTAGGGTGAGGTCCTTTCTTAGAATCCCCACAAGGAGTGCTCCTGCTGCCCCTATCCCTCCTGCCTGGGTGGGAGTAAACCAACCAAAGAAAAGCCCGCCTATCACCAACAAAAACAACAATACTGCCTCCACTATGCCCCACAAGGCCTTGAGCCTTTCTTTAAAACCTTCGGATAAATGCCCCGGGGGAGCATAGGAAGGTCTTCTCCAGCAAAGGATTGCCACCGCAAGCAAAAAAAGGCATACTAAGATAATGCCGGGCACAATACCTGCCACAAAGAGCTTCCCTATGGACTGTTCTGTGAGGATCCCATACACCAAAAATACCGTACTGGGCGGGATGAGGATCCCCACAGTGCCTGCTCCTGCCACAGAGCCTGTGGCAAGGCTTTCGTCGTAGCCGTACCTGCGCATCTCAGGTATTGCCATCCTTCCAATGGTAGCTGCTGTGGCTGCAGTGGAACCACAGATTGCTGCAAAGGCACCGCAGGCCACCACGGTTGCCAAGGTAAGTCCGCCCCTTAGGCCCCCCAGTACATGATATGCGGCATCGTATAACCTTCTTCCTATGCCTGATGCGTAGGCAAATGCACCCATTAGGATAAACATGGGGATGGCGCTTAAAGGAAAGCTGGAGAACTGTTCAAATATGTCCCTGGCCAATAGCTTTAGTCCTGCATTCCAAGAGGAGAGATAGGAAAAACCCAAAAGGCCTGTGATCATCATGGAGAAGGCCACAGGTACCCTTATGAGGAACAAGAATATCATAAAGAGTATGCCCAATACACCTACACTAACGGGATCCATTCTGAAGAACCTCTCGCAGGGAATTTATGATCTCCAACAAGAAGCTGAGACACACTACTATAGAGGCAACAGAGATAAAATAGGCAAAGGGATAAAGGGGGATGTGTGAGGTGGAGCCGATCTCGCCTGAGGCCTTGAGGGATGTGCCGTATAAGAAACTCTCCCATGAGAGGATAAGGAATAACCCCAGTCCCAGTATTCCGCTAAATGCATGGATAATTCCCCTTATCTTTGCACCAAACCTAACTGTAAAAAAATCTACCCTAATGTGCCTGTTTGTAATCAGTGTGTAAGAGATGGCACCTGCTACGGCAAGTATTTGCCAAAACCCGATTAATTCAGTGGAACCTGTTAGTGGTTTTAAAAAGACCTTGGCACCAAGCACATCCACAAGGTTTGTGATAAACATCAAGATGAGGCCGATGGCTCCAATCCATTCAAAAATTTTCGAAACAAAGTTGGTAAGTCTTTCAAGATATCTCATGGACGTCTCCCATTGACACCTATGAACCTAAGGGTCCATAGGTGTCGTTATTGCTACTTAAGCCGCACTTCATCAGGCCCTGTTGGAGATTTTATGCCTGATTCTTTTTGTTTTTGCGTCCAAAACTCGATCCTCTTTTGGATAAAACCTATTGCATCCTTTATATCTTGTTCTTTATATCCTGCAGAGGTAACTCCTTTGATGTATTTTTCAATGACTGGCTCCACTGCCTTTTTCCATTTGGGTATTTCAGAGGCTTCAAGTTGAATAAATTCAAGTCCTTTTTCTTGTCCCAGCTTTTTGCCATCTATGTCCACCTCGTTCCACATCTTTGCTAGCTTTTCTTCAAAGGGATATTCGTTGAATATTTTTTGAATGTTAGGGGGCAATTTGTTCCATGTGTTCTTATTCATTATGAGATAGAAGGTGTACACCTGCCCTATTGGCCAACACTCTGTGACATACTTGTTTACCTCCGCAAACCTAAAGCTTTTTAGTGTCTCCAGAGGAATCATGAGACCGTCTATCACTTTTTTTTGCACGGCCTCGTAGGACTCAGGTGTAGGGATGGAGCGGGGTGTTGCCCCAAGGGCAGTTACTACCTCGGCTATGTATCCAAGCCCTCTTAAGGTCATGCCCTTCAGGTCATCCAGTGTTTTCACAGGCTTTGTTGCGGTCATGATTACATTTACAGGGCTTGTGTGCATGGATAGCATGTGCACTTCATCCCATTCTTTTGGTTTGTATTGTCTAAAAAAGTCATTTGCCACATGGTTTGCAACCCATCCATTTGGGAAGCCCAAAGGCAGGTCCATGGCCTCGGTAAATTTGAATCTTCCAAAGGTGTATCCTATGTTTGAAAAACCTATATCCACCACCCCTTGTAATACACCTTCATAGATCTTGGGTGCAGTGAGCAATGTGCCAGCTGGGAAGTACTTGATCTTAAGTTCTCCCTGTGATTTTTCCTCCAGCTCTTTGATTATCTCCTCACAGATCTTGGACTGAGGAGCGGGGACGGGGAAATAGTTGGCAAACTTTAATTCCACAACGGCCAAACTGATTGAAGGGAGCATTAAGCCAAGAAGAACAAGGACGAAAATAACTTTTTTCATGTTACCTCCTCTTTTGATGGAAAAGGTTATGTTTCATAGTTCAAAGCCAACCCAACACAGTTATATGCTATCACCTCCTTCCTTTTAAGTTCTTGTGAGATGCTCAAAGATCCTAATTAACTCCTTTGAGAACTCAGGGTCGTTTATGTGTGCATCCACCTCCCTGATGGATATGGAGGGATCCAAATTGGCCTTTAGTGCCTCCAAAAGGGATTGATCCGCCTCCTTGTCCCAAAATACCAAACCTTCCTTGTCCAGGCTTGAAAGACCCCTTTTGGGCCATACAATTAGCGCCTTTCCCCTTGCTTGGTTTAGTTTTTGTGCCAGGTACTCTCCGAGCTTGCGGTTTTCCTGGGGGCTTGTACGCACCAATGTGGCTGCCTTACTGTGTCTGTGGATCTTTCTGTTTAGATAGTGCTTGGGTAATGTCTCAGGTCCCAAAAAGTTTATGAAATCGGCACTTCCGGGCACAAGGAGCTGGGGTATTCCTTTTTTACCCGCTGCTTGTAGCCTGTTGGGGCCTGCGGAGGCCTTGCCTTCAAACAGATGGCAATTGATTTCATTCACCGCCAGTTCCACAACTGCCTTCACATCATTTTCCATTAGGAATTCCTCTAAGGCATATCCTCCTGTGCCTATACTGTGAAAGACCACCACCTCATAGCCCTTTTGCTCCAGCCAATCCTTTAACCTAAGGCCCGTCTCTGTCACTGTGCCGTTCATGCTCATAACCACGAGGGGGCCAATGGGTTCTATCCTCTGGCTAAGTGTGACCATTCCTATCATGGCAGAGGCTGCATTTGCAAGGATGGTTTTTGTTAGGCGATTGAGTCCTGCCAGGTCTGCCACAGGTGGGATGACCACCACATCCTTTGGGCCTATGTAGGGCCAAAGGCCTGCCTGAGTCACCTTTGTGGACACCAAGATCTTTGGAAACCCAATGGGTAATGCCTTTAGGGTAGGGGAAGCCATGGATGAACCCTGACCTCCTCCAATGGCAATGAGGCCATGGATCTTATGTGCGGTCAAAAGCTCCATTACAATAGCCTTTAAGCCCAGTGACATCACCTCCTGGGCATGGGATTCATCCTGGGTTTTTTTCAAGAGCTCTATTGAAGAGCCTCCTCTTCTGGCCACCTCTTCCCTTGGGATGGTTGGCTCAAAAGGAGGCTCACCCAATATGCCCATATCAATTACCAATGCCTTCAGGCCCGATCTTTGGATCTCCTCCTTTAAGAAGAGGAGTTCTGGCCCTTTTGTATCCAAGGTGCCTATGAGGCAGACGGTGGGTTCCATTTTCTATTGCCCATCCAAATCCTTAAACAGATGCGCCCACTTCTCCAAGACCCTTTGCCTTAGCTCTGGCCCAGCGGTATTTACCGGCGGGAATTGATCCTTCCAGTGGTAAGGCCTGCAAGCATTTATGAATACCTTTGCAGTGGTATAGTCCTTTCTGGCCCTCTTTTCAGGGGAAAGCATGGGATCCAATGGACTTGTGAGGAAACCGGGCACTATGTCCATGTAATGTTCAGGATCACACCTGGTGCAGACCGCCCACAATACCTCCTCCAGGTTGGAAGGATCTATATCTTCATCCACGGTGATGATATATCTGCCTGTGCAAGCGCCTCCTTGCAAAAAGGCCCCTGCCAGCATGGCCACCTGCTTTGCATGGCCTAAGTATCTTTGTTTCAGAGATATCACTGCTATGACCCTTCCACCAGGCCCGTGCACATACACGCCCTTTATATCCATCATGCCTGCCTTTTCCAGTTCATTCCAAAGGAATGTGGCAGTGTGCACAGGAATAGGAAACCATGTATTTACAGGAGGCTTGAGGGGTGGCTGGCCGAAAAGTATGGGATCGTCTCTATGATAGAGGGTCTTTACGTGCAACACCGGTTCGTTCCTTGTGCCCGAGGCATAGTAACCCTGCCACTCTCCAAAGGGTCCTTCTGGTCTACTGTCCACCTCAGGTGGTGGAGAAAAGCCGCAGGCCACGATCTCTGCAGACGCAGGAATGGGAAGACCTGTATCCGGGTCTATGACCACCTCCACGCCTTTGCCTTTCAGATAACCCACCATATCGTATTCTGACATACCCCATGGAAGGGGCATTGTGGATATGGCAAATAGAAGGGGGTCTGCACCAAAGCACATGGCCACAGGGCAGGGCTTATTCATGGCCCAATACTTTTCCCTCATGATGGTGGCATGTTTCCCAGGAGAGGCATAGAAGGCAAGGGTGGTTTTATCTTGGATCATAACCCTATAGGTTCCAAAGTTCACCCATCCTTGATCAGGATCCCTTGTGATGGTGATGACTCCAGTGCCAATATACCTTCCTCCGTCCAGTGTGTGCCATTTTGGGGTGGGGAATTTGAAGAGATCTATTTCACCAGCCTTCAAAATATTTTCCTTAATGGGGCCGTTGTCCACCACCACAGGCGGCACGGGAGAGAATCTGTTCCAACGATTTTTCCAGTCTTCCACACATTTAAGCCTGGGCATGTCATCGGGGAAGCCAAACACGATCCTTTGAGCAGTTTCCTGGTACAACAGGTTGGTGGCAACCCGATAGCCCTTGGGATAACCCTTTATCTCATCAAAGAGCAGGGCAGGACCTTTTTTCTCTGCCATGAGCTCGTTTATGGTGCCTATCTCAAGGTCCCAGTCTGCACCGTGCACCTTCAAAAGCCTTCCTCTTTCCTCCAATTCCCGGAGGAAGTCCCTCAGATCTCCGATCATCCTAGCCTCCCATAGGTCCTAAAGGGTTTATTGGGGGATCAAGGCATCCAGCAATGCCCTGGTCTGTCCGTATGCGATGCAGCTGGTGGGGCATACGGATGCACATGCAGGTGCCATCCCTTCTCTGATCCTATCCACACACAAGTCGCACTTTACCGCAGTGCCTTCCTCTTCAAAGAACTGCATGGCACCAAAGGGACATGCCTCCACACAGGCCATACAACCTATGCAAAGCTCTCTCTTTATCAAGACGATCCCCATCTCGTCTTTAAAGATGGCCTTTTCAGGGCATGCCTCTATACAGGGTGCCTTTGCACAGTGATGGCAGTAAATGGGGATGAAGTGGGGAGCATCTTCCAGGACCCTTACAAGCCTGGGACCCACAGGTAGGTTGTGCTCTTGTTTGCAGGCTACCTCGCAGGCATGGCAACCCATACAGTCTCTTTTCCTAAACAAAAGCGAGTACTTAGTCATGTTAGACCTCCTCTGTGCACAAAGAGATGTTGCATAGCAACACCCTCAGATTTGTGGCTCCCATCACCGGATCCATGGACTCGTGGGAGTTGTCAGTTAGGATGTTGATGTTGGATATATCCCAGCCATGCCCAGGCCCTTTCATCTCAGGGTACCACCAGCCGTGTTCTGCCACCACCACTTGGGGGTGTATCCCGTTGTTCAGCTTGGCCTTTAGTCTCACCTTTCCCCTCGGGGATTCCACCCACACCCACATTCCCTCTCTTATGCCTTCTTTTTTGGCTGTCTCAGGATGTATCTCCACTATGGGATCCGGCCTTATTTCCCTCAGCCAAGGGATCTGCCTGTTGGCAGAGTGGAAGAAGGTGGGAGTCCTTAGGCCTGCGTTCAATATGTAGGGATACCTTTCCAGCAGGTCTGGTCTCGAAATAGGACTTTCAGGTGGCTCTGTGTATTTGGGTAGCGGATCCCTCCCCCACTTTTCAAGCACGGTGGAATAAAGTTCCACCTTTTTAGTGGGAGTGGAAAAGCCCTTTTCCCTGTACTTGTAATACTTCATCTCTCCTTGGAGATAGCCCCTTTGCTTGAATTCCTCCCAGGTAAGGCCTGCAGGCTCCAGTATGTAATCCAGGGACTCTTCCACCGTATCCCACCACTTCTGTCCCATCCTCTTGCCCAGTTCCATGAATATCTTGTGATCTTGCCAGCACTCGCCTATCTCAACGGCCTTTTGTCTTGCAAGGATGAAACCATGCCTCTTCCAATTGTCAGCCACATGGTTTTGCTCAAGCCATGTGCCTGCGGGCAGAAAGATGTCTGCCAGCTCTGCGGTGGGTGTTAGGAAGAAGTCTATGACTGCCAAGAATTCCAATTTGCTCAAGGCCTCGTATGCCTCCCTTGCATTGGCCCTGGTGACAACAGGGTTTGTGCCACACAAAAGCCCTGCCTTTAAAGGATAGGGCTTTCCTGTGAGAATGGCCTCCCATGCCACCTTTGGGGTGATCAAGGCAACCCTGCTGGCAAGCTTGTACTGCTCCCCTCCCAACCTCTTTTTGGCCTGCTCAGGGCTTAACTCCTTGTGACAGGCAAAGTCAGAGACCTTTCTCACCAGAGGTGGTACATAGAAGACATTTCCGCCAGGGGCATCCAAGTTTCCTGTGATGGCCATAAGGCCTGTGAGTAACCTTGTGCAGTCAGTGCAATTGATGGTCTGCTCTGTGGGTACACCCCAGTGGATACAAGCAGGCCTTGTGGAGGCATACATCTTGGCCGCTTTTACGATCTGTTCTTTGGGCACCCACGTGGTCTCGGAAACCCAGTCCAAGGAATGGCCCAAGATCCTTTCCTTGAATGGTTCCCATCCGTGTACAAATTGCTCCACAAATTCCTTATCATAGAGCCCCTCTTCTATGATCACCTTCAGGAAACCTATGGCAAGGGCTCCGTCGGTACCGGGCCTTAATTGTAGCCACAGGTCTGCCTTTTTTGCCAAGAAACCCTTTCTGGGATCTATCACGATCAGCTTTGCACCTTTTTTGTATGCCTCCCAAAAGTCAATACCCTTGTACTCATCGGGATTTGTCCATTGGGGATTGCATGCCCACATCACAATGCATTTGGGTTCACCCCTGTAGTCTGCAACGGGCAGATTCCCACAGGTAATCAATGTGGCGCCTACCCTTGAGACATAACACATGTGCCCTGCTGTGAGTACATTGGGGGTACCCAATAGGTTTGAAAACCTGTATAGGTGGCTTTCATAGTCCCTACCTGTGCCTTGGCCTACCACTATGGATTCAGGGCCATATTGGGCTATCACCTCTTTAAACTTGCTGGCTATCGTATCCAATGCCTCATCCCAACTGATCCTCTTCCAGGTGCCGTTCACCTTTTGCATGGGGTAGATGATCCTATCGGGATGATATGCAAGCTGGATGATGGAAAGACCTTTGGTACAAAGGGACCCTCTGCTGATGGGCGAATCAGGATCTCCTTCCACCTTTATTGCCTTTCCATCCTTCACATGTACAATCACCCCACATCCTCCATGACAACTCCTGCAAACCGTTCTGACCTTTTTTATATCTTCCATGCGGACCTCCTAACTATTTTGCGGGTCTTCCTGTTCAGGATCCCATAACCCACTTTTAAATGCATAGATCAAGGCCTTTAGGGCCCTTATGTTCTTTTCTGCAAACGGGATACCTTTACCCCTTTGTTCCATCTTACCAAGGGAGTTCTCAATCTGTGAGACCTCATTTCTCAGATCAATGTAGATTTTTGTAAGATCTTCTTTGTTCATGTCCCTACCTCAGATCCTTAAAACGCTTTGCCTTGAGGGTATAACGAGGAAGTTCACCTATTTGGGCGATTGTTACATCGAAAGTAAGGTTTGTCCTCACCTTTAGTCTTTCTTTTAGTCTATTTGCAAGCTCCTGTTGCTTATGTGGATCCATTGGATCAAATGGCTCTACTCTTAAAGTTACATGGTCCATCACGCCCTTTTTTTGGAGTATTATCTCAAATTCATTGATTTCTTTGAACTCAGATCGCAGCAATTCTTCCACTGTGGCAGGCGAAAACAAAACTCCCCTTATCTTTCTAAGGTCATCTGCCCTGCCTTCAACGCCTTTGATCTTTTGGGAGGTCCTATTGCAATCACATGTATCCGATCCCTTTATAACCATATCCCTTGTGTTAAACCTCACCAGGGGAAAGGATCTCCTGCCCAAAGGTGTTACAACAGCAACCCCAAGTTCTCCTTCAGCCACCTCCCTGGTCATGGTTTCAGGGTCCAAGATTTCAACCAGGAAGTGTGGCTCCATGATGTGGAGTCCATCCCTTGCCTTGCACATGGCAGCCCAGGCACATGGTTCTGTGCCTCCTATGTGATCATAGACCTCAGCCCCCCAGATCTCCTCCAGCCTCTTTCTGGTAGCAGGGGGCATTGGCTCTCCTGCGCAAAGCATCCTCTTTATGCCCATCTTCTTGGGGTCCAGCCCCATTTTGATGGCGGTTTCTGCCATGTGGAGCCCATAGGTGGGGGTGTTTAGAAGGGCCGTGGCCTTTACTTCCATGATCTTTTCTATCCTGGCCTGTGTGTCCAAGGCTCCACCGGGAACCACCATGCAGCCAATCTTTTCTGCTGCATAATGGCCTTCCCAAAAGGCCACATACACATTATAGCCAAAGGGTATAAAGACCCTGTCGGTGTCCCTAAAGCCTGCCATCCAAAGGATCTGGCACCATACCTCTATCCTCCACTGCCAGCTTTGGTAGCTTTCGGGCACATAAACGGGTTTGCCTGTGGTGCCAGAGGTCTGCCGAAAGTGGCTCACCTCCTGGAACGGCACACCCAACAGTTCCCCAAAAGGAAAGGGCTCTTTTCCTTCCTGTGCCTCCCTCAGCTCTGACTTTTCCACAAGGGGCATTTTTCTTATATCCTTTAGGGTCTTGATGTCCTCTGGCTCTATGTCCTTGAACTTCTTGTGGAAGAAAACAGAATGGTTCTTTGCATAGGCCAGTTGCTCCCTGAATCTTTTGATCTCCAATTCAAAGAGCCTTTCCCTGGGGAGGGTCTCAAGCAATGGGTTCCAATATTGGGAGATTTCTGTATCCCTCATAGGTTTAACCTCTCTTCTATCCTCTCTCTTACCTGGATTAGGTAGGCCTTTAGTTCAAGGATCCGCTCCTCTGGTATCTGTGCTTTCAGCCCAACGGCCCAAATGGCCAAAGGGGATTTGACTATTTGGGTCCTTATGGGGATTGAAAGCGCCCTGATCCCCTCAATATATTCTTCCATGTCTATGGCTATGCCTTCTTTTCTCACCTCCTTTATAAGGTCAGTGTAAAGCTCCTTGTCTGTGATACTCATGGGCGTGAATTTTTTGAGCTGGTTTTTTTGGAGGATCTCCTCTATCTCTTCGTCCTTCAAAAGGGAAAGCAATGCCCTTCCTCCTGCGCCGGCAAGCAGGGGGAGCCTCATACCCACCTCAGAATGGATTTTTATATCAAAGGCGTCGTCCACCTTGTCCAAGATGATGGCCCTATTCCCATGCATCATGCCCAGGAATGCGGAGAGTAAGGTCTTTTGATTTATCTCTTCCAGGAAGGGGTGGATTGCATTTATGAGCACAGAGCCTTTCCCTGCTGATCTCCCCAGCAGATGGAGCCTAAAGCCCAACTGATAGGAATTTGGGCTTACACGCTCCATGAGATTTTGTTCCACCAGGGTATAGATGATGTTGAAGACGGTACTTTTGTTAAAGCCCAATCTATTGGAGATGTCTGCCAGGCTAAGGGGCTTTTTTTCCCTTGCCAGCAGGTCCAGTATTGCAACTGCCTTTTCTATTGCAGGGACCTTTTTGAAGCTCTTCATGTGTTCTCCATATAGAATGACAATGTTCTATAGTGAATGATTCACCTTGTCAAGGAAAATTTTGGGTCGGATTGCAGACCCGCCTGTACCCAATTCCATCCGAAGCAGAACAGGGGGTGTCAGCACGGAATCCGGCTAAGGCAGATCCTAAAGAGTCTACCAAGCCGTATTGAAGAGGGGTATGTGTTCTGTGATCCGAAAAATAGGGAAAGGTATTAGAGCGCGAAAGGGTCCTTTGCTACTGCACTAAGAAGGGCAGGGATAAAGGACTTTCGATTTTGCGATTTGCGGCATACCTTTGGTTCTAAGTGGGTTATGGCAGGTGTGGACCTTAAAGGATCTTAGGGCTTTGGGGCATAAGAGCGTTACGATGAGCCTGAAATATTCCCACTTATTACCTTTGCCCCTCAAATAAGCGATTAACGTCATGGAGCACCTTAATCGGTAACCGCATCCACTTCACACTTCACAATTTGGGGGTTTTCGAGAATGCCCGAGATCTTTAACAAGTTGATTTTGATGGTGGGCCAGGGAGGATTCGAACCCCCGACCAATTGATTAAGAGTCAACTGCTCTACCTACTGAGCTACTGGCCCACTAACTGTTACGCGCCCGGCAGGACTCGAACCTGCGACCTACGGGTTCGAAGCCCGGCGCTCTATCCAACTGAGCTACAGGCGCAATGTGGCATATATTAATTGGGCTTTTAGAGCTTGTCAACCATGATATGTGGATTGGCTAACGTAAATTTTGGCTTAAGCGTCTTCAATAAATCTTACTTGGCCCTTTATAGCCCTTCATAAGTCAGCTAATGCTTAGGATAAATTTGGGTGTGCTAAAGATTTGAAATTTAGCAAAATTTAGCCAAACTTTAAGCTTTAAACGCCAAGAAGGGTGCAGGATAACATCAAGAAGGAGCACATGATCCTCTGAACGCAGCTCATCTGATACCCTAAAACAAAGGTCCGATTCAACACGATTTCAAATGCACCTGGAGTTGAAAGAAAGAAGTGAGCCTATAGGAATCTTTCTTGACAAATCATCCCCTTATCCTGGGATCCATAGTATCCCTTCGTACTTTGAAACCATGCATGTGGGTAAGCCAGCAAGGGCAAATACAAGTGCAATCTCATTACCTTAGAGGATTTGGCGCGGCCAGCAGGATTCGAACCTGCGACCTACGGATTCGTAGTCCGTCACTCTCTCCAGCTGAGCTATGGCCGCTTAACCTATTTTTAACACAAAATTCTAAAAACTCAAATCCTTTATCCTTCTATCCTCCTGTCTTGGATCAGAAAAGGAAGAAGGGTAATTTTTAAATGGAGCTTAGGTAGGCCAAAACTCCCCAAGAAAAAGTCTCAATCCTCACACAGACCTTGGGCAAAAATCTTTTCCCACAAGTGGCAGGTGGAAGTCAGGATGGCCTTTACACAGTGGTAGCAATGTGTAATAGTTTATTGTTATCAGAGCTTTTTTGGAAATATCTTTCTCAGGAAACACGGCGGTGAAAAAGGCTAAGGGAGCTTAGGCTAAGGGGGATTAGAAATAACTTAAGGTGAAGGGATATGGAGGTACTGGAAGGTCTTATAAAAGGTAATGAGTTTTGGCAGATGGTGAGCTCTGCCTCACCCCTTGCCAAGGTAGTACTTTTAATCCTGCTTGCACTCTCCTTAGGGTGCTGGATGATCATATGCTATAAATACCTTGCCTTCAGGTCTATGGAAAAAAATTCCAGGAGATTTTTGAGAATATTTAGGAGCTCTCCCAATTTGAAGGCGGTAAAGGCAAGTGTCAATGGTATGGGTGGAGGACATTTGGTGGAGCTGTTCAGTGTTGGTTATGAGGAACTTTGGAAGCTAAGCAAGGGAACTAAATACGAGCAGAGAAAAGAAGAAGGGCTTGAACAAAAAGAAGTGAAATACGATGGCGTCATTTCACAGGTGCTAAGCAGGGTATTGACGACAGAAATACTCGTACAGCAGACAAGGATGGAGAAATACTTGGGTTTTTTGGCCACCACGGGCAATACAGCCCCATTTGTGGGGCTTTTCGGAACGGTTTGGGGCATTATGGATTCATTCAGGCACATCGGAATAAAAGGTTCCGCCAGTTTGGCAGTTGTGGCACCAGGCATAGCAGAGGCCTTGATTGCAACGGCTGCTGGTATAGCAGTTGCTGTACCTGCTGTGGTGGCCTTTAATGTGTTTACAAACAAGGTTTCTCAGTTTAGATCAGAGATGGATGCCTTCTCTTCAGAGTTCTTGGCAATTGTTGAACGTGCCTTGTTGAGGGGTTAGGAATGGAGACTCAATCTGGTAATTCAAAATTAATGTCAACCATAAATGTTACTCCACTTGTGGATGTGATGTTAGTTTTATTAGTGATCTTTATGGTTACAAGCCCTATGATGATACAGAGTATAGATGTAAACCTTCCTGAAACCAAGACAGCAGTTGCAAAAACCAGCGAAGACCCTGTTACTCTTACAATTGACAAAGGTGGTGTCATTTACATAGACGACAAAAAATTGGAAAAATCCAATATGAAATCTTTTTTGGAAAACCTTTTTAAATATCGTAGAAATAAGGAAGTAATAGTCAGGGCGGACAAATCCGTACCTTATGGAAATGTGATAGAGTTGTTGGATATGCTGAGAGAAATCGGTATCACAAAGATTGGTATGGTGACGAGGTCCAAGGAATAAGGTGGAAACTATATTTTCTGACAACAGGTTCCTAAAGGCCTTTTGGTTTTCCATCTCCCTACATATAGTCCTCGGTATCTTACTTACAATCAATCTCCAAATGGGTTATAACGCTCATAATGAATCTAAATTATTGGAAGTTACCCTTATGGAGGGTCCTAAAGCAGGCGGAAAGCCTGGACTAAATGAGGTAACTTCAAAGACGGAAAATATATCACCCCCTCCAATACCCCGTTCTCCTTCAAAACCTGCTGTGCCTGTGGCCAAACCTGATTTGGCTCCAAAACAAGAAGATTCTGCCAAGATGCAGCAGAAGGAAATTCCTCTGGCAAAAAGGGAGGTGCAAGTAGCCAAACCCAAGGAAGAGAGTTCCAAAGAGATTCAAAAGACATTGGATCAGGTATTGGCCTCCCTTAGGGATAGGGTTAAGAAAGAAGAAGAGGAAAGGACCCATTTGCAAGAGGCCATGAAAAGGCTGAGTGCATCAAAGGAGGGGAGGGAAGGGCAGGGAGGTGGTACAGGTGGAATCAGGGGTGCAGAGGGAGGAGGGGGAGGCGCTCTGGCCTTGGACATCTACAAGGCACAGATTACCAATCTCATATGGAGCAATTGGAACTTTCCTGCTAATATCTATGATGAATCAAGGCTTTTGCAGCTTCAGGCAGTGGTTAGACTGGTGGTGGAGAGCTCAGGGGCCATAGCAGAATATAGGATTGTGAAGAAGTCCAATGACAGCGCCTTCGATTCATCCATCGTTAGGGCAATCGAGAGGTCCAATCCTCTTCCTCCCTTGCCTGAGGTTTTTAAAAAGCCTAAGGAAGAGATAGAGGTAATCTTTAGCGTAAAAGATTTAGTTCAAAACAGATGAACATCGGAGACAATCGAATGAAAAGGAGCAAATTTTTCGTATGCTTTTTAGTTTTATTAATTTTACAAATTTTGATTGTGGATAGGGTATTTGCAAGAATAAGTATTGAGATTGGCAGACCTGGATCTGTTATATTCAATATAGCAGTTCCGGACTTTTTTGATTTGCAGAGAAAAGGAAGTGGCTATGAATTTGGGACTAACCTTAGGAATATCATGGTAAATGACCTTGAGATGTCTGAAATATTTAACGTAATGGACAAGAAGGTTTATATTGAAAAGGTGGAAGATATTTGGAAATCTCAGCAAATTAATGTAAAGAGCTGGTCAACAATAGGAGCTGACCTTTTGTTAAAAGTTGGGTATAATCTGCAAGGCGATAGGGTGGAGGTGGTTTTTAGTCTAATAGATGTTAATCGAGGTGATATTATTCTTTCAAAAAGTGGAACAAGCCACATAAATGACAGCAAATATCTTATCCACTCTATTGTTGATGAGATTCTTAAGGCCTTAACAGGAGAGTTCGGTGTCTTCAGGACCAAGATAGCCTTTGTTAGCAATCATAAAGGAAATAAAGAGATATTTATGAGTGATTTTAGTGGGGATAATCTCACAACTATTACAAATTATGGTACTATTAGCCTTCTACCCAAGATCTCACCGGATGGAAATGGCGTTTTATTTGTGAGTTACAAGGATGGTAATGGTCCACAACTTTATTACAAGGATTTGAAGGGTGGAAGCATTGTGTGCTTGAGCAGGGGTGCTGATTCTGCCAGTGGAGGCACATGGATGCCAGATGGGAAGAGGGTGGTTGCAAGCCTTACCATTAAAGGTAACCAGGATCTTTTCCTGTTGGATCTTCAAGGGAATTTGTTGAGAAAGCTTACGGATTATCCAGGGATAGAGGTGGGACCTACTGTCTCACCTGACGGATCCCGGCTTGCCTTTGTATCTGATAGAGATGGTTCTCCTCAGGTGTATGTGATGGATATTGGGGGTGGTGGAGCAAGGAAGATCACCTTTGAGGGTAGGTACAATTCTTCTCCCTCTTGGTCTTCCAAAAATCAGATTGCATATGCCTCGCTTTTGGATGGGAAATTTGATATAGTTGTGACAGACCCAGAAGGAGCCAGGCATGTGAGGATAACAGGAGGAGGAGCAAACCACGAGGATCCATCATGGGCCCCTAATGGGAGATATCTTGTATATTCCTCTAACAAAGGGGGGAGGTACAAGCTGTATTTTAGAGGCATGAACACGCAGAAGGAGAAGATGTTGGTTAATATGGAAGGTGATCAATTGATGCCTTTTTGGTTTAAATAGACTAAAAATATAAGGAGGGTTGGGATGAAGAAGGTTCCATTGGGTGCTGTGATTTTACTGATTTTTGTTATCTCCTTTTCTGTTGGATGTGCAAAAAAGAAGTTTACGGTTGGGAGTGGGGAAGGTGCACCGGGTGGAGAAGGCTCCGCGATAAGTTCCAAGGAAGAGGGGATGGATGCAAGGGGAAAGGACGTACGCCTTAGGGACTTGGAGTCTGGTAGGGCAGGAAGGGGAGGGGCAGAACTTCCCTTTGAGGCCAAGGCCTTTGAAGATGAGATGATATTTTTTGAGTTTGACAGATATGATCTGAGCCCCCAGGCCAGGGCAATCTTGGAAAAGAAGGCAGCTTGGCTTAGGAGCCACCCGGAATACAGATTGAGGATCGAAGGGCATTGTGACGAAAGAGGCACCAATGAATATAACCTTGCCCTTGGCGATAGGAGGGCAAATGCGGCCAAGAACTACTTAGTGTCCTTAGGTGTGGAACCGGAAAGGATTAGCACCATAAGCTATGGAGAGGAAAGGCCTTTGGATCCAAGGCATACAGAGGATGCCTATAGCAAAAACAGAAGGGCGGAGTTTAAGCTTATAAGATAGGAGTAAGTCATGCTGCAGAAAGCTAAAAGGGTATTCATCTGGCTAGTGCTTTTGTCCGTGTCCCTTGGCTTGGGCGGGTGTGTGGCAGATTCTGATCTGCTGTATCTCAATGACAAGGTAAACAAGGTTGAGCAAAGGTTGGGTGCATTGGAACAGGCTGTAAGGAAACAAGGGCCTGAGGAGGGTGCATCCTTGAGGAGAAATCTTGCAGATACAAATGCAGAATTGGATAGAATGAAGAGGGACTTGGAGGGTTTGAAGAGCTCTTTGGAAGAATTAAAGATAAGAAGGTTGGGAAGGCTTGAGACAGCCCAGCAAGGCCTTCTGACCCGAATATCCGATCTGGAAAGCGATATGGCCCTTGTAAGAGGGCAGTTAAAGTTGGAGCCAAGGGCAACCTCCTCTGAACCAAAGGGCTTGGGGCAAGAGCCTGCTGAACAGGCTCCTCCTATCAAAGAGTCAAGACCTCCAGCACAGAAAGAATCCCCTACCGCCTTTTCTGATACAGCTACCCAACCAAAGCCCCAAACTGGTGCACCGTCTGTGGCAAGTGTTTCTCCTGCACAGGAAAAGCCTGAGAAAACAGTCCCTCCAACAACACCAAAGACACAAGATCCATTGGAACAGGCAATGGAACTGTACAAAAAGGGAAACACAAGGGAGGCAATCCCTCTCTTTGACAAGGTGATCAAGGGTAAAGGGAAGGAAGAAAGCAAGGCCGAGGCTTACTATTGGATGGCCGAGTGTTATATGGCGCAAAAAGATTACGAGAAGGCCATACTTACATATCAAGACTTGATTAAGAATTATCCACAATCGCCTAAGATCCCTAATGCCTTGATGAGGCAAGCTGAGGCCTTTTCTGAGATAAAGGACAACATGAGTGCCATAATATTGTATAGGCAGGTGATAAAGAAATATCCCGGCACTCAAGAGGCAAAGACAGCGGAAAAGAGAGTGGAAGAGCTTGAGAAAAAGAAGAAATAGCAAACCTATTTCCCTGGGGGAACCATGTTGAAAGCGAAAAGGTTTTTTCTGGTTTTTATTGTTTGTACTTTTGTCCTTTTGAATTATGGGAGATTGGGAGTCTCTTTCTCCGATGAGTTAACCTACGAAAACCTTAAGATTTTTGCGGAAGTGCTAAAGGAAATCCAAAGCAATTATGTTGAGAGGGTGGATACCCAAAAGCTTATATATTCAGCCATAGAAGGCATGGTAAAAAGCCTGGATGCACATTCTGCCTTCTTGAAGAAAGAAGACTACAAGGAGTTGATGGAAGAGACAAAGGGAGAATTTTCAGGAGTGGGGATAGAGATTACTGTAAAGGACAATGTGGTAACAGTGGTATCTCCAATTGAGGATACTCCTGCCTTTAAGGCCGGGATTAAGCCGGGGGACAAGATTATAAAGGTGGATGACAGCTCTACCCGTGATATGACCCTGATGGAGGTGGTGAGAAAGATAAGGGGGCCAAAGGGGACCCAGGTGAAGCTTACCA
>Ga0207433_10000439_pt1:57500-96318 | contig 96318 bp, 94 predicted proteins | sample YelNatPaOPGAMG01_FD_187559 | JGI IMG/M metagenome (GOLD analysis project Ga0207433, IMG submission 187559) | Hot spring thermophilic microbial communities from Obsidian Pool, Yellowstone National Park, USA - OP-RAMG-01 (SPAdes) (version 3) | ecosystem: Environmental > Aquatic >...
CCTCTACCCGCGGAAAGACGGAAAGACCCCGTGAACCTTTACTACAGCCTGACATTGGATTCTGGGTCGGTATGTGTAGGATAGGTGGGAGACTGCGAAGTCACGCCGCCAGGTGTGATGGAGTCGTCCTTGAAATACCACCCTTATCGATTTAGGGTTCTAACCATCTCCCGTTATCCGGGAGTGGGACAGTGTCTGGTGGGTAGTTTGACTGGGGCGGTCGCCTCCTAAAGAGTAACGGAGGCGCGCGAAGGTTCCCTCATCCCGTTTGGAAATCGGGAGTAGAGTGCAAAGGCATAAGGGAGCTTGACTGTGAGACCGACAGGTCGAGCAGGTACGAAAGTAGGCCTTAGTGATCCGGTGGTTCCGAATGGAAGGGCCATCGCTCAACGGATAAAAGGTACTCCGGGGATAACAGGCTTATCGCGCCCAAGAGTTCACATCGACGGCGCGGTTTGGCACCTCGATGTCGGCTCATCGCATCCTGGGGCTGGAGTAGGTCCCAAGGGTTCGGCTGTTCGCCGATTAAAGCGGTACGTGAGCTGGGTTTAGAACGTCGTGAGACAGTTCGGTCCCTATCTTCCGCGGGCGCAGGATATCTGAGAGGCTCTGTCCCTAGTACGAGAGGACCGGGATGGACGAACCTCTGGTGTGCCAGTTGTCGCGCCAGCGGCATGGCTGGGTAGCCAAGTTCGGACGGGATAACCGCTGAAAGCATCTAAGCGGGAAACCCACCTCAAGATTAGATATCCCTTCCGATGGAGACATCGGAACTGAAGACCCCTCGTAGACTACGAGGTTGATAGGCCAGGTGTGTAAGTGCAGTAATGCATTTAGCTAACTGGTCCTAATGGGTCGTGAGTCTTGGCCATATAAAAATCTCCTCTAACCTACCGCTTCTTCTCTGTATTTCAGGATATATTTCGGCGGCCATGGCGGAGGGGAAACACCCGTTCCCATTCCGAACACGGAAGTTAAGCCCTCCAGCGCCGATGGTACTGCCCTGGAAGCGGGGTGGGAGAGTAGGACGCTGCCGAATCTAAATTACCCCGTTTTGGTCTTCAAAACGGGGTTTTTTATTTTAAAAGACTCACCTTCACACTTTTGCTTCATTGTAGGTGAGCTGTTCCTCATGGCTTCCTTTTTCCCCTTCTGGTTCAGCTTTGTTGGGTTTGTTGTGTTTATTGAGTTCATTGGGGTTGAGGGATTCAAAAAGATGCGAGGGGCGGAGGGAGCTGAAAAAGGCGAGAGAGCTTCAAGGTTGATAGGCCCAGATCTTGAGGTGAGAGATGGATGGAGGAGGTTAGGCGAGCCTAAAGGCTAGTTACCCTGTGCCAATGTTTCATAAGTGGCTAAAATCATTGCGGTTGTCAAATAAAAAAGAGAGGGCCGGTGCTCCTCGACTGAAAGGTGAATGGTCTGGCTTAGCCATTTCCATTGGGTGTTGACTATCAGGAGGGTTCATAGTAGAAGTCTCCCAGCTCATGGGAGATTGGCAGGACTAATATGGTAACACCAGAATATATGAAACAAAAGGCCAGCTCTTTGTTTGCCGACGGAATGTACTGAGCGCAGGCAATCCTGGCAGTTGGCCTGGAAATGATAGGGGTCCCTGAGGAGGAAGGGGACCTGGCAATGAGGACCGTGGCAGGCGTCACAGGCGGTTGCTATAGGGGCGACATGTGCGGAGCCATCTCAGGGGTCTGTATGGCCATTGCCTCACTATTTGCCCGTGCAAGTCTTCAGGAGGTGGAAGATTCCAGGCTTGGGCCAACGGTGAGAAAGGCCTACGACATACTAAAGGAGATGGCGGTAAAGAGATATGGATCCACCCAATGCTCAGTTATTTCCCACTGCGATTGGTACGATCCTGAAGATGTAAAGGCCAGAAGGGTGGATGGCAGGCGTGATGAATGCACGAGGTTTGTGGGTGAATGTGCCAAGGTGTTGGGGGAGGTTTTGATAGAAGTGGTGGGAGAAGAGGAGTTGAAGATACTCCAAGGGGTATCCTGATCCTCGGCTTGGCTTAATCTGACTTTTCCCTAAAATGTGAAGACCTTGTCCGCCTCCTTGGCCAGTTCGTATAGGTCATCCATCCAAGCCACAGGACAACTGCTGGAAGCCACAAGACCGTGGGCTTTCATACAAACCCCTCACACATAGAAGTCTCCTTGAAAGGAGTTTATCTGCTCCATCACATTGAAGGGTTCGTTGGGAAGGCTTTCAAAGATAACTGCTTTCCCAAGCATGAATACACTCACCTCGTCCCCTTTTTTTACCGCCACATTGGCAAGCCTCATGGCATTGTACATTGTCTCTGCATCATCTGTTGAAATAATAAACAGTACCTTCATAGAAGCCTCCTCTGCTTTCGGTTAATATACTATGTGAAATTAGCTCTGGCAAGGGCATTTAAACACCTCTTGGGATAGGAGCTGGTGCTCCTATCCCTTATCATTAATATCCCAGATCGTCATTGGAAATGGGGGTCCTGAAAAGTTTGTATGCCCAGCCTTGGTAGAGTAAAACAACAGGTACAAACAATATTACAACTATTAGCATGATCTTGAGTGTAAGTGGACTTGAAGAGGCATTATGGGCTGTTAAAGAGTATTTTGGGTTGATGGAGGAGATAAACATGTTGGGATATAGCCCGATTATTCCAAAAAAAGTAAGCAACACAATGGTTAAAAAGGAACATACCCATGCCTTGAAGGCTTCCTTTTTCTGGATATAGACCCTTATCAGCAAAAGAAAAACTATAGCCGCAACCGGTTCCAACAAAAGAAGAGGATTATTAAGATAATTTTTGAGAAGATCTGTGTAAAATGGGGTAAGAGCAAGAAACACAATTAACGCAATTAAGAAGATCATCCACAATTTCTTTGCAATTGCCAGAAAATCAATCTGAATGTTTTCCTTAATCCTCATCCCAAGCCAAAGGGAAGCGTGTAACATGAACATGAGCAGAAATAGCACGCCTGTGATTAGCCCATATGGATTTAGCAATGTGAGTATTGATCCGTGATAGAGCCCTTTTTCGTCAATGGGAAGGCCTTTGAAGATATTTCCAAAGGCTGCGCCCAAAAGTATTGCAGGTAGAAGACTACCAATGAAAAATGCCCGGTCCCAATTTTGTTTGGCAGAAGGAGAAGAGGCCTTCTCCCTCAGATCCACGGCCACTCCTCGCAAAATAAGACCAAAGAGTACCAGCATGAGGGCAGAATAAAGTGAACTGAACATCACAGAATAAAGCAATGGGAACGCAGCAAAGGTAACCCCTCCTGCACTTATCAACCACACCTCATTTCCGTTCCAAAGTGGGCCTATGGCATTATATATGATCCTCCTTTGATCATCTGTCTTTCCGAGAAAAGGCATTAGGACACCAGTGCCCAAGTCAAAGCCATCGGTGGCAAAATATACAGCCCACAAAAGTCCCCAAAGGAAAAACCAGATATCCTGTAATAGCATGGCAACCTCCCATTAATTGGTTTTAATTCCCTGCCTTGCAAATCTTGTAATCATGCCAAAACCTATAATCCCTATGGTGGCATACACCACAACAAAGGCCAAAAGTGTAACCGCTACCTGTCCCGCAACCAATGGAGAAGCAGCCTCATTGGTCCTCAAAATTCCGTACACGATCCAAGGTTGCCTTCCCACCTCTGCCAATGTCCAGCCCAATTCGCAGGCAATATAAGGGAGAGGAATGGAATAGAGCACAAGTCTCAAGTACTTTGGATAATCCTGAAGCCTATCCCTTTTGAACCATCCGTAGAGCATAATGAGCACAAAGTATATCCCCAAGCCCACCATGAGTTGAAAGGAAAAATAGGAGATGAAAACAGGCGGCCTGTCTTGCTTTCTGAAGTCCTTAAGCCCTTTTACCTCTCCCTTGAAATCATGCGTTGCAAGTAGGCTTAAGAATCCTGGGATAGGGATCAGTTCCACCAGGTTTCTCTCGTTGGATTCATCTGGTATCACAAACAAATACTTGGGAGCTCCTTTTATTGTCTCCCAATGTGCCTCCATTGCAGCCAACTTGGTGGGCTGTTTTTCTGCCAAATCCGTTCCATGGACATGGCCTTCGATGACAATGAATATGGTGAATATAAGCCCCATTTTGAGGGCGATCTTAAAAGACCTCAAGAAATGTTCAAGGTTCTGTTTTCTGAGTATATGGTAGGCACTTATACCCATAACAAACATGGCTGATAATATGTAAGCTGCAGAGATTGTGTGAAAAAATTCCAAGATGGCCCATTTTTGGAATATTACCTGGGTGAAATTGGCAAGCTCTGCCCTATTGTTTCTCATTACATAGCCAACTGGATGTTGCATCCATGAATTGGCTACAAGTATCCAGAAGGCACTCAAATTGGATGCAAATGCCACAAGCCAGATTAGAACAGCGTGGGTCTTCTTGGAGAGTTTCTTCCATCCAAAGGCCCATACTCCGATTAATGTGGATTCAAGGAAGAATGCTGCAGTTGCCTCTATTGCAAGCAAGGAGCCAAAAATATCTCCCACAAATGTGGAATACTTGGACCAGTTTGTTCCAAATTGAAATTCCAGTGTGATTCCAGTTACCACTCCTATTGCAAAGTTTACAAGAAAGATCTTACCCCAAAACTTAGCCATCTGAAGGTAGGTTTCGTCGTTTGTTTTTGCATATCTTGTCTCCATAATTGCCACCAAGATGGAAAGGCCTAATGTAAGTGGCACAAAAAGAAAATGAAAAAAAGTGGCTGCCGCAAATTGTAACCTACTTAGCCAGACTACATCCATGCATTAACCTCCTTTCTCTCTATTGGTTTTAGACAACTCCTTGGGAGGTAAAAGGCATGACTCGCCTGAGGCAAGCTCCATGAATGTCACGGATCTGAGCCTTTCCCTCAGTTGGTCCTTGGCCTCCTCCCAAACCCTGTGAACCTTGCAGTGGGAGGATCTCCTGCATGAGTCAGGGTTCATTATGCAATCATTCAGGAAGATCTCTCCTATCACAGCCTCTACCACTTCCAAGAGGGTTATTTTTTTAGGGTCCCTTAAAAGCCTGAACCCTCCCTTGGCGCCCTGCACTATCTCAAAGATCCCCACCCTTTTCAGTTGCTTGGCGATCTTCCCCAGAAATTCCATGGGAATCTCCATCGCCTCTGAGATCTCTCTCTTGGAGACTACATTCCCTTTTGGGTATGTACACATATAAAGCACGCATCTAACTGCGTATTCCCCTGCCCTTATGAGCCGCACATCATCTCCTTGATACAAGATAAATCGGATCTTTTTAGTCCATTATCTATGCTCAAATGCCCATGTCAAGTATTTTTTACCTAAAAAATGAAAGGAAGGGATGAACCTTCAGGTTCTTGAAACAAGAGGGTAACAGGGCTGTGCTGGAGTAGGGTAGCCTTATTTTCAATTTTTTTATCCATAGGCAGTAAAAAGATGCCACTTACAAATTGTTCCAGACTTGGTAATTGGCCTGAATCGTTTGCCTTATGCTCTGAGAGAAAGCAAAGAGGAGTAAAAGGGTTCAATCTTAAAGTTTCCAAGGCTTTGCCCCTTACGGTACATAGGATAGGGGAGGGCTGAGATGGTGGCAGAGCAATGTGTACGGCCTTGTTTTTTCTGTTATTTCTTAATCTACCTATAGCTGCGCGGACCATAGCTATAAAGAGAAAAAGCATTTTCCCTTCCATTGTAGGTGGAAACATGAATGGTGCTATATAGGCCTATGTTTTATTTTAAGCCCCAAACAACCTTCATTGTGCCTTCCATAATATGACTTTTGTGGTACTTTAGCTTTTGTTTAACTTCAAGGGAACAATAGGTCATAAAAATACGGCTAAAGCTTTGGTCGGCCAAATTTAAAACATGTTTTAAGACTCTTTAAGACGGTTTTTAAACCTTGACAGTTTGTTTAAGCCCATAATATATTTGGTTCAACCTAAACCAAAGGGGGTGAGAGATATGCCAAAGGAGATGGACCGTAGGGAGTTTTTGAAGGCAACTGCAGCCATAGGGGCTACGGTAATGGCAGGAAATATCTTAAAGGGAGGGGAGAGCATGGCCTATGGTTCTCAGAAAACCCAAGAGGTTGAAAAGGTAGTTATCACGGTGATTACGGACAATTATTATGATTGTCTCAGGTGGAATCTATTTCCGCCCGATTTTAAGATGGTTAAAAGATACATGATAGGGCCTGGATCATCCATTCATGCGGAACATGGTCTGTCTTATCACATAGAAACCTACCTTGAAGGCAAATCCCACCCATTCATGTTTGACTATGGCTTGGATTTTCAAGGTGTGATGAGAAACATTGAGCTATTGGGTATAGACCTAACAAGGTTAGAGGCCCTTGGGCTCAGCCATGGCCACTTTGACCATTGGGGAAACCTCATCCCCTTACTGAAACAAAACAAGAACAAGATCAAAAAAGGCACGCCCCTTTATGTGGGAGAAGAGGCCTTTAATCGCCGCTATGCAAACCTTCCTCCTGGCCGCTACGATCCCAGTGGAATGCAAGATCTGGGGGAGCTGAAAAGGGAAGAGATAGAAGCCCTTGATCTGGTAAAGATAATAGAGGTGAAGGAACCCACTCCCATAGTGCCCGGAGCCTATCTCACGGGAAACATAGAAAGGACCACGGAATATGAAAAGGGTTCTCCCATATTGCTTATCAAAAGAGGTGAAAGCAAAGAACCCGACCTCTTCCTCGGCGAGCAGTCCATAGTCTTCAACGTAAAAGGCAAGGGATTGGTTGTGCTCTCTTCCTGTGCACACGCAGGAATTGTAAACACGGTAAAGCATGCCCAAAAGATTACTGGTACAGATAAGGTCCATGCAATAATCGGAGGCTTCCATCTGATAGGAGCACCTGAGGCAAAAATCAAAAGCACTGTGGCAGATATCAAGGCAATAAATCCCGATTACATAATCCCGATGCACTGTACAGGATGGGAGGCAATAACATTGTTTGAAAGAGAAATGCCCAAACAATTTATACTAAACACAGCTGGGAGTAAATATATTTTCGGGGTTTAGAAGTTCACTTCTTAATGTAGGAAAAATAACCTTGGAAGCGTTGTGAAGACTCCAATAAGCCCTATAAAACCAATTGCAATCCCGGCTATCCTGTTTACCAGAAGTAGATTTTTCAGTTCGGATTGTGATCTGAACAATGTTACAAGTGAACCAAATATAGGTGACCATATGGCGGAACCTGCAAAAACGCCTATTACAATCAAAGCAGTGTGAAGCTTTCCTCCATCAAAGGAGAGTATGCCTGTGGCAGTAAATGCTGCTGCAAACACAAGTATTGGAATGGGATTGGTCAAGGTGAGCAAAATAGTAGAAAAAAATGCCCTCCAAAGGCCTTTTTTCATCTGTACATCCTTTTGCTGAATCTTCATAAAGTATATTCCAACACCCACTGCGATCAGGACAACTGAGGCAAATAGCCTCACTTCAGCCTTATGGTTAGAAAGTACAAAACTTAGATGCCCAATACCAAAGGCAGTGACGGCACAATAAAAGGCATCCGTTATTGAGGCACCCAGTATAGATACTATGCCGTAGAGTTTGCCATATATGAGTGCCCTCCTTGCACAAAAGATTCCAATGGGCCCAAGGGGGGCACACAAAACGAATCCAATAACAAATGCGTTAAAAAATTCTTCCAAAATATTACCCCTGTTGGTATAAAGATCTGTGCAATATGTGTTTGCCAAAATTCATGAGCTTGCTAAGTAGCCTAATTCAAGAATCGTCCATTGTAAACAATTTAATTTAGCCAAGATCATTTGGAGGCAACAGCTTACCTATAATCTCCTTTACTTCATAAAGGGAACCAGCATGAAAGTCTGCGTGTAGAGAGGGATTTTTATAGGCAATAAATTTCACTCCGGCATTAATTGCAGTTAGTTCGTCAAGTTTGGAATCTCCTATATAGACCACATCCTCTTTAGTTACACGGAAAAATTCAATGATCTTGATAATACACTCAGGATTTGGCTTGGGATTGGCCACATCCAAGGAAGAGACAACAAGATCAAAAAAATTTTGAAGTTTGAAATAAGACAACACCTCAGGTATGGAGTTACTCCTGTTTGTGGCCATTGCGATATGATAAACGGGTTTCAAAAAAGTCAAAAGATCTATTAGACCATCTTCCATGACCATATCTTTGATGAACTGATCTATCGGCATCTCCCACCTATATTTTAAGGCATCTTTAAGATGTGGGGAATTGGAAAATAGATGGTATATACATTCATCTGCAGTGTGCATGTGAATAAATTCCACATCATTTTCTTTTAATGGTGGCAAGCCGAATTTTGAAAGTAAGTGGTTGTAATAGTTTATGTTGGAGGCTTTGGAATCAAATAAAACCCCATCACAGTCAAATATCGCAACTCGTCTCTTTTGAAAGTTATATGCATTGATTATAAAAATAACACATCCCTCACAAGTTATTTACTTTACTTCAAGTGTCTTTATTGGGAATTTTGCAACCGCATCAATGGCCATATCTCCAATTTGATTGGCTTGTAATCTAAAATATCCTGCAAGTGCGATCATAGCAGCATTATCTGTACAAAAAGAGGGCCTTGGGAAATAACATTTGACCCCTAAGGTATCAGCCTTCTGCTTGACCATTTGTCTTAAAAAGTTATTACATGCAACTCCACCTGCCACTGCCAACTGTGTTACCTTGGTCTTTTCTTGGGCCAAAAATAGGTTCCTGCAGAGCATCTCACAAACTGCCTCTTGAAATGCAAAAGCCATGTCTTGAAGGGAGATTTCCTTTTGAAGCCCTGTGTCCGATTGCCATCTCTTATAGTAACTGGCAACTGCGGTCTTGATCCCACTAAAGCTAAAGTCCAAAGAGTCCTTGCCAAGGTATGCCTTGGGGAATTTAACCCTTCCTGGTCTCCCTTGCCTTGCCAGATCTTCTATGATCCTACCACCAGGATAGCCCAATCGGAATAGTTTTGCCACCTTATCAAAGGCCTCTCCAGCAGCATCATCCAGGGTATTACCCAGGTTTGAGTAAGAGAGGGGAGAGTTCACCAAGTAAAGGGAGGTATGCCCACCCGAAACAGTGAGGGCAAGGTAAGGGAAGTTAGGTTTTTCTTCCTCCAGAAGGACCGAAAGGATGTGGCCTTCTAAGTGGTTTACAGGGATAAGTTTGATATCTTGAGCAAGGCAGATGGCCTTGGCCACATAAAGCCCCACCAGGAGACTTCCCATAAGCCCAGGCCCTATGGTCACGGCAACAGCGGAGATCTCCTTCAGGGAGACACCTGCCTCTTTGAGGGCCTGATCCAATACAGGAATCAAGTTCCTGAGATGTTCTCTGGAGGCCAGCTCTGGCACTACACCGCTATAGGGCGCATGCAGTTTCACCTGGGAGTTCACCACATTGGAGAGGACCCCACTTTCCTCTTTCAGGACTGCAACGGATGTGTCGTCGCAAGAGGTGTCTATGCTGAGGATGAGCATCAAGGGGAACCCAGCTCCGCATATGGAAGGATGAGTGTCGTCTTGGCCCTATTTCTTCCCAGGGCCTTTTCAAGATCTGCCTTGTCCTTTATATAACCGTGCCTTTCCCTAAAATTTAGGATGTCCTCTGCCATCTTGGGTGTTGTAAAGGGAATGGCCAGGATGCCTTCCAAGGATTCTGAATTTATGTCTATCCTCTGGCCCAATGTAATCTTTTGGAAGGCATCCTTGGCTTCAGGATGATGCATTTCTTTCAAAGGATTTCCAAAAAAGCGATTGGAACAAAGATAAACAAAAACCAACAAAAGGACAAATAAGATCACACCCTTTTCTATTGCATATTCATTTTCAAACCTTGTCCAATTCAAAGGCATCGTGAAGTGCTCTTACTGCCAATTCAGTGTATTTTTCTTCAATAACACAAGAGATCTTGATCTCTGAGGTGCTAATCATCATGATATTTATGTTTTCCTTTGCAAGGGCTTCAAACATCTTTGCAGCAACACCTGCATGGGTCTTCATTCCCACTCCCACTATGGAGACCTTTGCAATATTCTCATCACCTATTACCCTTGTGGCTCCAATCTCCTTTGCCACTTCGTTCATTATATTCATGGTTCTCAGCAAATCAGGCTTGGGTACTGTGAATGTGAGATCGGTGTAGCCATCTTCACTTGTATTTTGTACTATCATATCCACCACTATACCTTTCTCCAAGAGTGGATGGAACAACTTGTGGGCAATTCCAGGCCTGTCTGGAACCCTTTTTACCGTGATCCTTGCTTCATTCTTGCTGTAGGCCACTCCGGAAACTATTACCTTTTCCATGTCTTTTGTCTCTTCTGTAACCATTGTACCTTCTTCCTCCGTAAAGGTTGACCTAACATGTACGGGCACATTATACTTCATTGCAAATTCAACGGATCTTATCTCCAATACCTTTGCACCCAAACTTGCCATTTCAAGCATCTCTTCATAGGAGATTCTCTTGAGTTTCCTGGCCTTGGGGTACACATTGGGATCTGTGGTATATACACCATCCACATCTGTGTATATCTCACACAGATCTGCCTTCAATGCGGCTGCAACGGCCACTGCAGTGGTATCAGAACCTCCCCTTCCCAAGGTGGTTATGTTTCCCTTTTCGTCAACACCTTGAAAACCTGCAACTGCCACTATCCTTCCCTTCTCCAGTTCCTTCTTGATCCTATCCGTATCCACCTTTAGGATCCTTGCCTTGCCGTAAAGGTCGCTTGTCTGGACTGCCACCTGAAAGCCAAGGAGGGAACAGGCATCGTATCCCATGGACTTTAGGGTGATGCAAAACAGGGCCACATTTTCCTGTTCCCCTGTTGCCAAAAGCACATCCAATTCCCTTGGATCAGGGATGGGGGTTATCTCAGTGGCCAAGTGTATGAGCTGATCCGTCTTTCCTTTCATGGCGGAGAGTACCACCACCATCTGATTACCCTGGTCGTATGCACGTGCCACCTTTTGAGCCACAAACTTGATCCTTTGAAGATTGGCCACAGAACTTCCCCCGTATTTTTGTACGATCAACGCCATGCTAATTTCTCCCCCGATAGAGCTTTTTAAGTGCCTCCATAACCCTTGTGTTGTGGGTGGTTAAAGAGGTCTCCAGTTGAATCAGCCTCTCAAAATCCGAAACTTCCTTGATAATTACTTGGAGAAAGGGCCTTGTCAAGAGTTCAGAAAATTTTTCACCCCACTCCACCATCACCACTCCATCCCAGTATTCAAATGGATCCAAACCCGAATCCAGTACCTCTTCCTTTGTATTCAACCTGTAGTAATCCATGTGGTAGATGGGCACCCTGCCTTGGTAGACCTGTAACAGGGTAAAGGTTGGGCTGGTAACTTCTTTGGTATCCCCAAGTCCAAGACCCAGGCACATGCCTTTGATGAGCCTGGTCTTTCCACTTCCAAGCTCTCCTGTCACAATCAAGACATCTCCTGGGATTAAAAGTTCCCCCAAGGCCTTTCCAAAAGAAATGGTCTCCTCTTCGCCTTTGGTTAAGAGGGAAAACAAACCTTCACACCTCCAGTATCACAATGGCAACGGAAAAGCTTCTTTCGTGGGATGCACTCACGTGTATACCCCTTATCCCAATTTCAAAGGTAAGCTCCTTTGCCCGTCCCGATAACTGCAAAAAGGGCTCCCCTGAGGGGTGATGAAGCATTGCTATGTCTTTTAGATAGATGCCTTTTCTAAGCCCAGTCTTCAACGCCTTTGAAAAGGCCTCCTTTGCTGCAAAGCGGATGGCCATTGAAGGTATGGGATCTGGCCTTTGAAGGATGAATTTCAATTCCGCAGGAGAAAAGACCCTTTCTAAGAATCTTTCTCCCCATCTCCTGTAAGCCTCAAGAATCCTTTTGTTTTCAACTATGTCTATGCCAATTCCGAAGATCAAAGGCCTTTTACCAACTCCACCATGTCTCTCACAGCCCTTTCAAAACCCACAAAGACCGCCCTTGCAACTATACTGTGGCCTATGCTGTATTCCTCTATCTCCGGGATCAGCTTAAACCTCTTGATGTTCACATAATTAAGCCCATGCCCCGCACTCACACCCAAACCCAGTTCAAAGGCAGTTTTGGCTGCCTGTTCTATCTTACGAAATCTCCTTTCCGTCTCTTCTTCTGTCTTTGCCTCTGCGTAATGGCCTGTGTGGATCTCCACAATATCACCTCCACATTCCTTGGCTGCCATCACCTGATCTGGGTTTGGATCCACAAAGAAACTCACAAGTATTCGGGCCTTGTGTAACCTTTCCACTATCTTTTGGTACCTTTCAATGTCCGCAAGCACATCCAATCCGCCTTCTGTGGTGAGCTCCTGTCTCCTTTCGGGCACCAAGGTGACCATATCAGGCCCAACGCTTAAGGCTATCTCCACCATTTCTTCCACCGGTGCCATTTCAAGGTTTAGCTTGGTCTTTAGCACCTCCCTCAGAAGCCTGAGGTCTCTATCTTGTATGTGTCTCCTATCCTCCCTCAGGTGGCAGATGATGCCCTCTGCACCTGCTATCTCTGCTATGGACGCTGCTGTCACAGGGTCTGGTTCTGTCCCGCCCCTTGCCTGACGCAATGTGGCCACATGGTCAACATTCACAGAAAGTTTTGCCATCTAAGCCTCCTGATGTTCCACCTCATTGGATATTGCAAGGCTTATAAGCCTTTCCTCTTCTTTATCCATGGTCATGGCCTCTTCATCCTCTTCATGATCATAGCCCACCAGATGAAGCAGACCATGTATCATAAGCCTTACCACATGTTGAAACAATGGGATACCCATCTGGGACGCCTCCCTCTCTGCCGTATCCAGGGATATAACGATGTCGCCCAACACCTTTGAATGGGGAACAACTTCCCCCTCCAACATGCTAAAGGCCAACACGTTTGTGGGGCCTTCCTTTCTCCTATAGGCCTTGTTTAGCCGTGCCATTTCATGGTCCTCAGTGAATAGCACACTCACTTCCCTACCTTTAAGCCCCAAGCCTTCTAAGGCCCTCTGGAGTATCCTCTTTACTTCCCTGACCTTTAGCCCTCGCCTCTTTACCTGAAAGCTGACCTGTATCCCCATCCCCTTCTTTCATCTCCTTTGCTTCCTTCACAGGCTTTATAACGGCAGTGCCTTTTTGTTCCTGATCCGGATATTGGATCCGCTGATGGAAAAGACCAGTCAAGGTCTTGTTGAAGCTCTTGGCTATCTGGTGGAGATCCTTCAAGGTGAGGTCACATTCATCCAGTTGGCCGTCTGCAAAGGACTTGTTTATGATCCTTTGAATCAGTCCCTTTATCCTGGAAGGAGTTGGGTCTTCCAAGGTCCTGGATGAGGCCTCCACCTGGTCTGAAAGCATCACCAGGGCAGCTTCCTTTGTCTGAGGCTTTGGCCCGGGATACCTAAAGTCCTCCTCCTTCAAGGTCACATACTTCTCTCCCTTTTTCTCCGCCTGTTCCTTTGCCTTGTTATAAAAGAACTGGATAAGTCCGGTCCCGTGGTGCTGTTGAATGATCTCTATGATCTCTTTGGGGAGCTTTGACTTTATGGCGAGGTCAACTCCATCCTTAACATGCGAGAGTAAAATCAATGCACTCATGGAAGGAGCAAGTTTTTCGTGCTTATTTTCGTTATTGATCTGGTTTTCAACAAAATAAAGAGGCATCTTTATTTTCCCAATATCGTGGTATAGTGATGCAACTTTGCAGAGTATTGGGTTGGCTCCCACATTGGTTGCCGCTGCCTCAGCAAGAGTGCTCACGATTATACTGTGGTGATATGTCCCTGGAGCTTGGACCATTAAATCCTTCATAATGGGAGAATCAAGGTTTGCAAGTTCAATAAGTTTGATATTATTGGTATAGCCAAAGATCATTTCTATTAAGGGTAACAAGCCTGTTGTAATAACTCCTGTTAAAAGACCTCCCAAAAACGCAGCAAGTGCTGTAACAAGCAAGTTAATTCCGGAATAGTTATAATAAAAAAGCTCAATACCAAGTGCAAGAATAAGATTTGTAAACCCTATCTTTAAACTTGCTTTTATAATCACACTCCTATCTTTTGCAAACCTAACATCATAAATCCCGATCAATGTTCCTGGAAGAAAATATAGTACCATTGCGATGATATTGCCTGAAATAGAAGAGGCCAAGATCGTGAATATGGTACCAAGAGTTACAGCGGTAGAAAGATTCCCAAAGATTGATACAATCAGCCCCAAAGATGCCACAGGCAGAAGATATGCTCCGATCCTTTGGGAAAGGATTTCATAAGGCTTCAGTAAAGCACCTGTTGCATTATAGAGCCCGAGGGAAAAGAGAGAAAAGAACACCAATAAGGAAGTGAGAAATACCAAATCTTTCAGTTTAAATTTGGTCGTTCCTCTTCTTGTCAACCCTATATGGTACATGATGAAGAAGAACACCAAATTCAGAATGAAAGAGCCAGCTATCTTAGATATTATCTCGAATGATTTCCTGTGGGTACTTTCCTCCTGAAGTTTTCTCAGATGACCAAAAGTTATCTTTTCCCCTTGCCTTATAATTATCTCACCCTTTTTTATGAGCTGGTATTTGGGTCGTACGGAATTTTTCAGGTTTTCTATTCTGGTTATGGTATGCCGTTTGTTGTAATTTATATTTGGGTGTATAAGTTGTAAGGCCATCTTGGTAAGGGCTTGTCTCAGTGATGGCTCCAGTTTTTCTTCTTTGATTTTTTCTATAACAAGATGTTTTGCATCTTCTAAATCCAAAAAGCGATCAAGGTCTTTCACCGTGGATTCTTGACCGGATACAATATTTCTAAGTAGAATCCCATTTTGCACATCTGCTATTGGAATTTGAGAAAAGTTTGCAATTCCTATTTCGTAGACAGATTTCGTAGCCTTCTTTAGGATATTCTCTATCTCTTCTTTGAATTGGTGCTTCAGGAGAACCTGAAACAGCAACTCATCTTGAGGTATGCCCAATACATAGAAAAACTCTGATTTGATTCTATCCTTTAACTCATCACTTTCTGCCTTTGAGAGTGTGGGTAGTGTTGAAATAAGTTCTCTACTCCTTTTAAATGCATCCGTTATTTTTTCCATTAGAAAATCCCCAGAAGGGTCAAAATCGTAGCTGGGGGCAATTGTTTTTATGATTTCTTGCTTATCCCTTTCTGTGGCTTCTATATCTTCCACTAAGAAGTCGTGGGTGGCTTTCACATTCTTTTCCGCTATCTCACCCAGGTGGTATTCGGGACTGCTCCTTAGTAGTTCTATGTTCGTAATGAATGTAAGCGTTATGGAAACGACGAACCAAAGGAGTATCAAGGGAAGGTATGGTCTGAGACCTCCAAATTGGACCTTTTTTTGGGGTCTAACAGGCAACCTAATGGTCTTGGTCTTTGGTTCTGGCCTAAGCCTCTTTAGGATTGATTGGAAAAGGTTCATATTAGCTATTTCTTGTTGGCCATTTGTATCTCGGCTTTCTCATAGGCATCTATAATCTCTTGAACAAGGGGATGCCTTACCACATCCTCTTTGGAGAAGAGCACAAACTTTATTCCTTGGATCTCCCTTAATATCTGATAGGCATGCAAGAGCCCGGATATCTTTCCTTCAGGTAGGTCTGTTTGGGTGATATCTCCAGTTATCACCGCCTTTGCCCTAAAGCCTAACCTGGTCAAAAACATCTTCATCTGTTCAATGGTGGCATTCTGGGCCTCGTCCAATATTATGAATGCATCGTTTAAGGTCCTCCCCCTCATGAAGGCAAGGGGAGCCACTTCTATGGTGCCTTGCTGAATGAGCCTTCCGGCACTGGAATAGTCAATCATGTCATATAGGGCATCGTAAAGGGGCCTAAGGTAAGGGTTTACCTTTTCGTAGAGGTCTCCTGGTAAAAACCCCAACCTTTCGCCTGCTTCCACTGCAGGCCTTGTAAGTATCACCCTGTTGACTTCCTTTTTTAGCAAGAAAGAAATGGCCATTGCCATGGCAAGGTAGGTCTTGCCAGTTCCGGCAGGACCAATCCCGAATACCATGTCGTAGTTCCTGATGGAATCCACATAGATCTTTTGATTGAGGGTCTTGGGCACCACCACCTTTTTGTGGGATGAGATGAAGATCTCATTCCTAAAAACCTTTAGAAGGTCCATGTCAGGATCAGAAGAAAGGCATCTTATTGCATAATCCACATCGCTCACATACAGAGGGTATTTGGCCTTTACCAGCTCATAGAGCTGATGCAAAAGCCTCCCTGCCAAGTCCACATCCCAGTCATCCCCTTCCAAAAACACCGAGCTTCCCCTGGTGGATAGATTTACCTTAAACCCCCTTTCCACTGCCTTTAGGTTGGCATTGGCCTCTCCAAACAAGACTTGGGTCAGCTCTGGATCCGCAAAGGTAATCTTCTTTTTGATCTTGCTAGATACCTCCTTTTTTTTTCAAATGTACAAAGGTCATGCGCCAAAGTCAACGGTACTATGGTCTAATTTTCACAATAAAACCTCGTCCTTGTGCCAAAAGGTCAAGGTGCAGGGTCCTTAAATACTCCTCTTCCGCATCCACCTCCCTTTCCAATTCCCTGCTGTCCACCATCTTCATGTAACCCTTGCACCCCTCACAATAGGTTATCCTATGAGCTATATCTCCTTCCACCTGGAGATACCCCAGCCTATCATTGGCATCATTCCCACAGAAAGGGCATTTGAGTCTGGGATAATTCCAAGACTGGTTACAAAAGGAACAGGATAACTTTAGTGTCCCATTCTTTTGGATGATTCCAATGTTAGGATTCATGCCACAAATGGGACAATAGCCTTTGTCCCAATCCCCTATAGCATCCACTAAATTTTGTCCTATGAGTGATATATAAGGCAAAAGTGCTTGTCTAAATAGAAATGCAATAGCTTCTGCATCTTGTTGGGATACATTTAGATATTCCGAAATAGCTTTCAATTCACCATTGAGTAAAAGTTGATTTAACGTTTTGATCTTTTTATCATCCTCAAGCAATTCGTCAACTATTATTTTCCTACCTCCCCACAAGGGATTTTTTACCAATACACTTAGGAGTTCTTTCACAAGATCTTTGAATTTAATTAAATCAACTGTGAAGTTTTCAGAATCTATGGCCGGCAAGAAACATCTTATCCTATCTCTTGCTTTTTTCAGATCGTAATCAATACCATCACAGAAGTTACATCTCTTTGATGCAATGTTTCTTAAGTCTTTGAACAAAACAATTTGCTCCTCCAAATTAACATTCATCATAGCCCCCTGATAGCTGAGTGATCCATCAAGACATCGTATGGTTTCAGTATTGCATATGACACGCTAAGGAGAAGTCTTGGTTTTTCTCGATCGAATATTCGGTTGTCTTCGAGAAAGGCTGAAGAAAGTTCATAGAGTTTTTTGTGAACATCATCCATATCAAGTGGAACGGAATGTTCTTCATCTTGGACCGAACCGGCACACCTCCTTACCTTGCCCCTCAAAAGCAGTGGAATCCCATAGACCCTGCAGGTGAGGGGCCTTTTTGAATAGATGGCACAAAGCTCATCATCCCCCAAGAAAGGGCACCTAATCTTTATCCTTGGAATCCTTTGTAAGAGTTCCTCCCCTGAAATGGCACTTAGATTGTTCAAGAACCTCAAGGCATCCAAAGCCTCCAAGGCCCTGATTTGCACCTTCTTTTTTATGTCCTGGTTAAGGGCTTGATAGGCCTCGTGGATCAAAACAGCCTCCAGGGGAAACAGCCCAAATATGGCATGGCAACATTCAGTGCACCTGGGGCCGCACCTGAGAGCCTTGTGTCTCTTGGCAAAGGTTTGAAAGGCAGTGTCTGCATGTCTTACAAGACCTTTGTAGGCCTTCCTGATCCAAGGTGCTACGATTAGGCCTGCTTCTTTGGCCATTAGATCCCAAGTGTCTCCTTAAACTGGGGGTGGGGCTGGAATCCTAAGGAAATGGCCTTATTTAAAGACTCCTTGGCCTTTTCCATCTCCCCTCCCATGTAATATGCACAAGCAAGGTTATTATAACCCAGGGCAAAGTCCGGGGCCATTTCCACCAATCTTTCTCCCACCTCTATGGCCTTTTGAACATCTCCTTTTTGCAAGTAGGCATTGATGAGATTGGCCCATGCCTGAACTATGCGGGGATTCAATTCTATTGCCTTGTTTAGGGCATCTATTGCCTCCTCTGTCCTTTCCATCTGAAGATATGCAAACCCCATGTTGGCATAACCCCTTGCATACCTGGGCTCCACCTCCACTGCCCTTCTATTCATCTCCAGCACATTTTCCATATCCCCCAGGCGAAAATAGATGTAACCCAAGTTCACATAACCCTCAAACATGCGTCCGGAATTCTCCACTGCCTCCTCAAAGGCCTTCTTGGCCTCCATAAGCTTACCCTGGTTTAAGAGGGCCACCCCCAGATTGTAGCTGCTGGTGGCACAATCAGGGTTAAGGGCAAGGTTTAGTTTCTGCATCCTTATAAATTCTTCCGAGTCCATAGGTTTTTCCATCTGACACCTCCTTTTGGGGATATAATAGTAATAACCTCCTTCAATTCCCAGGAAATTTTTTTGCACCCCTTGACAACCCAAAACCCCTGTTTAATTTTTTGGCGATTTCGGCTTCGCAGAATACCCGTGGAAGACCCTTTAGGGAGCCTTAAGGTTCCTAAATTCAAATATTAACATATAGGGAGGTGTTAGAATGAAGCTAAGGCCGTTGAACGACAGGGTTGTGGTCCTCAGGATAGAGGAGGAGGAGAAGACAGCAGGGGGAATTATCATCCCGGACACTGCTAAGGAAAAGCCACAGCAGGGTAGGGTGGTAGCAGTGGGGCCTGGGAAGTTGAATGAGAAGGGTGAGAGGGTCCCCATGGATGTGAAGGAAAATGACAAGGTCCTCTTTAGCAAATATGCAGGCACAGAGGTTAAGATTAACGGCGTTGAACATCTCATTATGCGTGAAGACGACATCCTTGCAATCGTAGAATAATCTAAAGGAGGTTTGGGTATGCCAGCAAAAGAGATCAAATACGGAAGTGTTGCAAGGGAAAAGATCATAAAGGGTGTGGACACCCTGGCAGATGCGGTAAAGGTTACATTGGGTCCCAAGGGTAGGAATGTGTTGATCGAAAAGTCTTGGGGCTCTCCTAAGATCACAAAGGACGGGGTCACTGTTGCAAAGGAGATAGAGCTGGAAGACAAATTCGAGAATATGGGCGCCCAGATGGTAAAAGAGGTGGCCTCCAAGACCAGCGATGTGGCAGGTGATGGCACCACCACCGCAACCATTTTGGCACAGTGCATCTTCAAGGAAGGTTCAAAGCTTGTAGCTGCCGGAGCAAATCCCATGGCCCTCAAGAGGGGGATTGATAAGGCAGTGGAGTTGGTGGTGGCGGAGCTCAAAAAGATCAGCAAACCCACCAAGGAAAAGAAGGAGATCGCCCAGGTGGGTACTATCTCTGCCAACAACGACACCTCCATTGGCGACATAATTGCAGAGGCCATGGAAAAGGTGGGCAAAGAAGGTGTTATCACGGTGGAAGAGGCCAAGAGCATGGAGACCACATTGGAGATCGTGGAGGGTATGCAGTTCGACCGTGGTTACCTAAGCCCATACTTTGTGACAGACCCTGAGAAGATGGAGGTGCATTTAGAGGAACCTTACATCCTGATCCACGAAAAGAAGATCAGCACAATGAAGGATATGGTTCCCATCTTGGAGCAGGTGGCAAGGATGAACAAGCCACTCCTCATAATCGCAGAGGATGTGGAAGGTGAGGCCTTGGCAACCTTGGTGGTGAACAAGCTGAGGGGGACATTGCAGTGTGCGGCGGTAAAGGCCCCTGGGTTTGGTGACAGAAGGAAGGCAATGCTCCAAGATATAGCCATTTTGACCGGTGGCCAGGTGATAAGTGAGGACCTGGGGATCAAGCTGGAGAATGTAACACTCAAGGATCTGGGTACTGCCAAGAGGGTCACCATAGACAAGGACAACACCACCATAGTGGACGGCGGTGGTAGCAGAGAGGCCATTGAAGGAAGGGTAAAGCAGATCAGGGTCCAGATCGAAGAGACCACCAGTGACTATGACAGGGAAAAGCTCCAGGAAAGGCTTGCAAAGTTGATAGGTGGAGTGGCAGTGATCAGTGTGGGTGCTGCCACCGAGACAGAGATGAAGGAGAAGAAGGACAGGGTGGAGGATGCCCTCAATGCCACAAGGGCTGCTGTGGAAGAGGGTATCGTACCAGGTGGTGGTGTGGCATACATAAGGGCAGCCAAGGCACTGGAGAACATCTCCTTTGACGGCGATGAAAAGATGGGTGCTGAGATAGTGAAGAGGGCCTTGGAGGAACCCTTGAGGCAGATAGCCAACAATGCAGGGTTCGAGGGCTCGATAGTGGTGCAAAGGGTAAAGGAAGGCAACGGTGCCTTTGGCTTCAATGCAGAGAAGGGTGAGTACGAGGACCTGATTGCTGCTGGTGTCATTGACCCCACAAAGGTGGCCAGGTTCGCCTTACAGAATGCCGCATCCGTTGCAGGGCTCCTGCTCACCACAGAGGCCATGGTGGCAGAAAAACCAGAAAAGAAGAAGCCTGCAACCCCGCAAATGCCCTCTGAGGACATGTACTAATCATCTACTAATAGAAAGGGGGAGGGATACCTTCCCCTTTTTATTTACCCATCAAAAACAGATAGGCAAATACCTTTGCATCTTGAAGGATGGTGGATATCCTGCACCATTCATTGGGCTGATGGGCAGTATCCTCTGAGGTCATCCATACAGCAGCGGGTAGGCCCTTTTGCCTAAAGAACTGGGCAACCGTACCTCCTCCTATGCCTTTGGGTACCCCTTGCCTTTTTAACACATGACCTATTGCCCTTTTGAGTGCCTCAACCACAGGGCTATTGGGATCAGTGGGGGGAGCGGCCTTTTGGTTGAGTACTGGCTCTATCTTTATCTGAACACCCATTTCTCTTTCTATCCTTTGGGCAACCCTTTGGATTTCGGCTATCACATCCTCTGTTTTCTCAGAGGGAAGTACCCTTGAGTCCACATAGAATACCTGGAGCCCTGGGATGGTATTCACATTGGGAACATTGCGTAAGATACTGGTGGGTTCAATGGTGGTGATGGGCGGTGAAAAGAGGGGATCCTCTTTTAAAAAACATGCCTTTACCTCTTTTAAGGCGCAGATGAGGTGTGCTGCTGCATCCAGGGCGTTTTTCCCTTTATGGGGTGTGCTTGCATGGCACTGAATACCCTTTACCTCTATCCTTAACCACAACATGGATTTCTCCGCCACCTCTATCATGGTTCCATCCTGGTCTCCTCCGTCAGGCACAACGATCAGGTCCTCTTGGGAAAAGAGCTCCAGGTGGTTTTCCAGAAGATACCTGAGACCATAGTTACTTCCCGTCTCTTCATCTGCCACCACAGAGAGGCAAACCTCTCTATGGGGCTTTATTCCCAGTTCATGCATGGCCATCAAGGCAATATATGGGGATACAAAACCGTGATTATTGTCTTCCACTCCCCTGCCTATGAGCTTGTCTCCATCCACCTTCAGCTCAAAGGGGTCTGATTCCCAAAGGGTGAGATCTCCTGGAGGGACTATGTCTGCATGGGCCAGTACAACGTACTTGTTTTGGGAATCCCCATAAAATGCCATGAGATTGGGCCTGGACTGGGCCTTGGCCCTTGGGTCGGGTGCATCTATCTGGATCAACCTCTTTGGGTGGAGCCTTTCCAACAAGTGCCTAATATAGTCCATCTTCTCATGCTCTCCTGTACCTCCGTTTTTAGGAGAAAGGGCAGGCCTTCTGACCAGCTCCCTTTGGATCTGGATCACCTCTTCCCTAAGACTATCTATCCTCTCAAAGACACGGTCTAGGTCCATCTTTCCTCCTATTCCACGGTGACGCTCTTGGCCAGGTTTCTGGGCTTGTCTATATCCCTTCCAAGGAGCCTTGCACAGTAATAGGCCAGGAGCTGAAGTGGGATCACATTTAGTATGGGGCTTAAAAACGGTAAGGTCCTGGGTACCTCTATCACATAGTCTGCCATTTCCTTTATCTTCCTATCTCCTTCGTTACAGACCGCTATTACAGGGCCTTTTCTGCTCTTTACCTCTTGGATGTTGTTTATCATCTTTTCGTACATTTCATCCTGGGTCACAATTGCAACCGTTGGCACATCAGGGCCTATCAAGGCAATGGGGCCATGCTTCATCTCTCCGGCTGCATAGCCCTCTGCATGGATATATGAGATCTCCTTGAGCTTTAAGGCCCCTTCCATGGCAGTGGGGTAGTTGTACTTGCGCCCCAAGAACAGCCAATTGGTGTGTTTATAATACTTTTGTGCTATGGATTCTATATGATTGGCATTGCCCAGCACCTTCTGGGCCTTTTCAGGTAGGGTCTCCATCTCCCTTAATATCTCAATACCCTCGGTAAGTGAAAGTGTCTGATGCCTGCCCAGGAGCAATGCAAGTAGGGTTAAGATCACCAGTTGGGATGTGTATATCTTTGTGGATGCCACACCTATCTCTGGTCCTGCGTGGTTGTAAATCCCTGCTCCTGCCTCCCTGGCAATGGAACTTGCCACCACATTCACGATCCCAAGGAGCTTGGCACCTTTCCTCCTTGCCTCCTTCATGGCAGCCAAGGTGTCTGCTGTCTCTCCCGATTGGCTGATGGCCACCACAAATGTATCGGGCAGGAAATTCATCTTTCTGTACCTAAATTCAGAGGCCAGTTCCGCATCCACATCCAGATCCGTGAGCCTTTCAAAGATGTATTTGCCCGCAAGGGCTGCATAATAAGAGGTGCCACAGCCCAAAAGCACCAGGTTCCTGCATCTCCTAAGCTCATCCCAGATGGGCACTATCCCTCCTAACTTTGGAACGCCTTCTAACATATCTATCCTGCCCCTCATGGCATTTTTAATGGCCTCAGGCTGTTCAAAGATCTCTTTCAGCATGTAATGGGGAAAGCCTTGGAGACCTGTGTCTTCCAGGTCCCATTCCACCTTGTGCAAAAGCCTTGTGACGGACTTTGCCTGGGAGGTGATGATCTTGTATCCTTGGGGGGTGAGGGTGGCTATGTCGTTGTCCTCCAAGTAGATCACATCCCTTGTGTGGTTTAGGATGGCTGCCACATCGGATGTACCCAGGTAACAATGGTCTTTTATCCCGATGATGAGTGGGCTCCCCCTCTTGGCCAACACCAGGGTCTGGGGTTCATCCTTGTGGATCACTGCAATCCCAAAGGTACCCTCCATCACCTCTGTTGCCCGTCTCACTGCCTCTGTGAGGTTCCCTTGGTAATACATGTGAACAAGATTGGCTATCACCTCTGTATCTGTCTCAGACCTGAACACCGCTCCCTTTTTTTCAAGGGCCTTTTTCAAGGGCAGGTAGTTTTCTATGATCCCGTTATGCACCACATAAACCCTTTGGGTATGATCTGCGTGGGGGTGGGCATTTATGTCATTGGGCTCACCGTGTGTTGCCCAGCGGGTATGGCCTATTCCCAAACTGCCTTTTAGCAGAATCCCCTCTAAGCTTCTTTCCAGGTCGGCAATTCTACCTGCCATCTTATACACCTGGATCTCCTCTCCCGTATGAACCGCAATCCCTGCCGAGTCGTACCCCCTGTATTCCAATCTCTTTAGCCCTTCTATGAGCACCTGCCTTGGGTCCAAATCACCTATGAAGGCTACGATCCCGCACATGTTCCCCTCCTTAACTTGATTTCCATATATCTTTAAGCAATCCTGTCTATGCCATCCATGTATGGCCTCAAGGCCTCTGGTATCACAACAGATCCATCGGGTTGTTGGTAGTTTTCCAAGATGGCGGCAAAGGTCCTACCCACTGCCAACCCAGAGCCGTTTAAGGTATGCACCAACTGGGTGCCCTTTTGCCCTTTCCTTTTGAACCTGATGTCTGCCCTCCTGGCCTGGAAGTCCTTGAAGTTGCTGCAGGAAGAGATCTCCCGATAGGTCTGCTGTCCTGGCATCCACACCTCTATATCGTAGGTCTTACAGGATGAAAAACCCAAGTCTCCTGTGCAAAGGCAGACCACCCTGTAGTGTATACCCAATCTTCTTAAGATCTCCTCTGCGTCCTTGGTGAGGGATTCCAGTTCTTCCATGGAATCCTCTGGTTTGGTGAGTTTTACCAATTCCACCTTATCAAACTGGTGTTGTCTGATGATACCTCTGGTGTCCTTTCCGTGACTTCCAGCCTCTGCCCTGAAACAGGGGCTGTAGGCCACATACTTTATGGGTAACTCCTCTTCCTTTAGGATCTCTTCCCTGTGTATGTTGGTGACAGGCACCTCTGCAGTGGGGATCAGATAGTAGTCCCAGTGTTCCAGCTTAAATAGATCCTCTTTAAACTTGGGTAACTGGCCTGTGCCGGTCATGCTCTGGGAATTCACCATAAAAGGTGGCCATACCTCCTTGTAACCATGCTCCTTTGTGTGGATATCCAGCATAAAGTTTATAAGGGCCCTCTCTAACTTAGAGCCCAATCCCACCAGCAGGGCAAAGCGAGAGCCTGCAATCTTTGTGGCCCTGGGGATGTCCAAGATCCCAAGCCTCTCACCTAACTCCCAATGTGGCCTTGGTTCAAAATCAAACGTGGGCATTTCCCCCCATAACCTGATCACTGCATTTGAGGATTCGTCTGCACCTATCGGGCAACTGGGATCGGGGATGTTCGGGATCTCATAAAGTATTGTAATCAGCTTTTCCTGAACCTCTTTCAGCTCCACCTCCAGGTCCTTTATCTGGTCAGACATCTCCCTAAGCCTTTGGATAAGGGTTGTTCCATCCTTCCCTTCCTTTCTTAGTCTCTGAAGTTCCTCGTTTGCCATCTTTTGGTTGTGTCTGAGGGAATCTGTCTGGGCAATAAGGGCCCTTCTTTTCTTGTCCAACTCTTCAAAATGGCTTAGGTCAAGCTTAAGATTTCTGTCCTTTAAGGCCTTCTTTACTATTTCCAGATTGGAGCTCACAAATCTTAGATCCAGCATCTCTTTTCTCCTTTTTCCCTATGATGGGATTTTGTACCCCTTTAACACAGTGCGGTCAACTAAATGGCACTAACCCATCCTAAGTTTTAGGGACACATGGTAGGGAAAGTGGTCGGAGGGCATGATAGAACCTTCTTTTACCTTGATAAATTCGGCCTCCAATACCTCTAATCCTTTGGCAGAACCCAATCTTACCAGCAACCAGTCTAACCTTGCAAGGCCTCCTATGCCCGTAAACCCGTGATAGGAAAAGGAGTCCTTTCCCTCTTCTTTGTGGTGGAGTATCCAGGTATCCAAAAAACCCCCTTCCTGGCAAAGGAGTTTGTGGACATCTCCATCTGGTCCTTCGTTAAAATCACCCATGAGGATCATGGGGATGGGATCCAGATTTTTTACCCAATTTAGAATGATCCTGGATTGCATCTGCCTTGCAAGTGCCGCTTTGTTGTCCAAGTGGGTTGTGGCAACCAAGATGGTCTTTTCCACACCTGGAGGCCTCAGAAAGGCATAGGAAATCATCCGTGGAAAGGCACTGTCCCAATCCTTGCTTAGGTGCACTTGAGGGCTATTGGAAAGCCAAAACTCACCACATTCAACGATCTGAAGGTCATTTGATATGAACAGAGTGGGATATTGGCTAAGGGGATCCAGGGTCCTTCCCTTCATGGGCATACGATAGCCTTTTAGTTTGAGGCTGAGGTAGAGGAGTTGTCTCAGTCTCCCCTCCTGGGTACCCAATATATGGGGTCTGCGATCCTTTATGATTTGGAGGATCAGCTCCTTTCTCTTTTCCCAGGGTTGATGGGTATCCTGGTCATTCTCAAACCTTAGATTAAAGGTCATGATCCTTAGGAAAAACTCCATGAAAAGGCCTCCTATGGATAATGTGACAGCTCAAACATGGCCAAAATCCTCTGTATCTGGATATAGCCCTTGACACATTTCTTTGGAAGGATGATTTTTCCAAAAAAAGGAGGTGAACCATGGATTCCTTAAAAGAGGCCTTAAAGACCAGCCAAAAGACAAAGATCACCTGCCAAGAGGCACATGAAATGGCAGAACGATTCAACATAAGCCCATTGGATCTGGGGAGGCTTCTGGATGAACTTCAGATAAAGATCATAGGATGTCAATTGGGTCTGTTTGGATACGGAGAAAAGAAAAAGGATATTCCCCAAATCACGTCACCCGACCCGGATATCGTGGATGCAATAAAGGCTTCGGTGAAGGGAAATAAGATTTCCTGCAAAACTGCATGGGAGATTGCAGATGGTCGCAAGATCCAGAGAAAGATGGTTGCAGGGCATATTGAAAGCTTGGGGATAAAGATAACAGATTGTCAATTAGGGGCATTTTAGTCATGTTGACAAAAAAGGATGCGAGATTATTTTTATCGCAGGTTTAACGATGTTTCTAACTTAGATATTCCAGCAAAAGGAGGTGATATGATGGTACTTTTGAACATCAAAGACCCTTTAGAGGCAGCGGTTTCTAAAGAGATTTCAAGGCTACAGAGTGAAATGGATAGGCTATTTGAAAGGTTTTTCGGCAAGGGATTGCCTTTTTTCAAATCTCATGAGTATCCTGCTGTGAATGTGTATCATGACATTGATAATCTCTACATTACTGCTGAACTGCCAGGAGTGAGTATTGAAGATTTAGATATCTCACTGGAAGAAAATTCCATTACAATCAAAGGGCAGAAGAAATCGGGTGTAAGCGAAGATGTGAGTTTCCATAGGAAGGAGAGAGACGATGGTAGCTTTAATAGGGTAATTGCTTTGCCTGTGAAGATAGATCCTGAAAAGGGCAAGGCAACCTTAAAGAACGGCATACTTACCATAACTCTTCCAAAGGCAGAAGAGGCCAAACCCAAGAAGATAGATATCAAAATCGGTTAGTGGAGGTGACCCATGGCTGACAATATCTTGAATGTAAAGGCAAAGCAAGAATTGGAACCCAAGGCCGAACCCACTTCCGATAGACCTGTGTTTACGCCGCCAGTGGACATATATGAGGAAAAGGATGCCCTGGTACTTTTGGCAGATCTTCCTGGAGTGGGGGAATCGGATCTGGACATACACTTAGAGGAGAATACCATTACCATTAGGGCAAAGGTCTCTGATACACTCAAGGATAAGGAGCCTTTGGTTACTGAGTACAGGGTGGGTGATTACTACAGAAAATTTACGGTCTCCAACATGGTGGACCAGGACAAGATCAGTGCCCACCTAAAGGACGGAGTCCTGAGGATTGTACTGCCAAAGGCCGAGGTGAAAAAGCCCAGGAAAGTGCCTGTGACAGCGGGTTAAAAACATCCCTCCCCCAAAAGGCCCTCTTGGGCCTTTTTTCTTTTTGTTGACATCGTGCCACTTAAAGAATACCTAAGAACCTCATGGAATGGGTCAGGCTTATAGGTAGATACACCCTGGAGAGGATAAAGAGGATTGGGGCGATGTTTATATTTTTGCTCCAATCCCTTTTGTTGTGTTTTAGCCCTCCCATAAAGGTGGGCTTATTCCTAAGACAGGTGAGATTTATAGGAGCCCAGTCCTTGGTGGTGATCCTCCTAACAGGGGCCTTTTCAGGCATGGTTTTGGGATTTCAGGGGTATTATTCTCTAAACAGGTTTGGATCAGAGGCCTTTTTGGGACCTGCTGTGGGACTTGCACTCATAAAGGAAATAGGCCCTGTGATCTCCGCCTTGATGGTAACGGGAAGGGCAGGCTCTGCAATAGCTGCTGAAATAGGGATCATGAGGATAAGTGAACAGATAGATGCCTTGGAACTGATGGGACTGAATCCCTTGAGGTATCTTGTGGTACCCAAATTGTTGGCTGCGATACTATCCGTTCCCCTTTTGACCTGCATATTTGATGTCATAGGAATAATCGGCGGTTACCTCATAGGTGTAAAACTCTTGGGTGTGGGGAGTGGCGTATATTTTGGTGAAATGGCCAACTATGTGGATATGAAGGATGTATTGGAAGGCCTGTGGAAGTCGTTGAGTTTCTCTGTGATCATAACCTGGGTCTGCTGTTTCAAGGGTTATTACACAGGGATTTATACAGGCTTTGGGGCAGAGGGTGTTAGCCGTGCCACCACCCAGGCAGTAGTTACCACATCTGTCTTAATCTTGCTTTGGGACTATGTTATGACATCCTTACTCTTTTAGGACAATGATAAGATTAGAATCAGTACACAAAAGATTCGGAAGCTTGGAGGTACTTAACGGCGTCTCCTTTGAGATAAAGAAGGGTGAACTGGTTGCACTCTTGGGTGGAAGTGGGTCAGGCAAGAGCGTTTTGCTCAAACATATAGCTGGGCTGATGAAACCTGACAGTGGCAAGATCTATATCAATGGAGCAGAGATAACATCCTTGACCAAGAAAGAACTGGAAGTTGTTAGAAAGGGTTTTGGGTTTCTATTTCAAGGAGGTGCACTTTTTGATTCACTAACGGTCTTTGAAAATGTTGCATTTCCCTTGAAGGAAAAGACAAAGCTTTCCAAAGAAGAGATAGAGGGGATGGTGTTTCGCTACCTTGAACTGGTAGGGCTTAAGGGTGCTGAGGAAAAATATCCAAGTCAGATAAGTGGGGGGATGGTTAAAAGAGCTGCACTTGCAAGGGCACTCATAACAGATCCAAAGATAATGCTCTTTGACGAGCCCACAACTGGCCTGGATCCACAGATGAGTCTTTCCATTTTAAACCTAATAGGATCTGTGCATAAAAGGTTGGAGCTGACAGGGATCATAGTCACACATGCCATTCCCACTGTGTTTAGGATTACAAAAAGGGTTCTTTTTTTACATAACGGAAAGGTTGCCTTTGATGGAACTCCAAAGGATCTTATGGATTCCCAAGAACCCATAATCAGACAGTTTTTGGGAGAAGAGGAGGATTGAATCTATCATGAAAAAAGGAATAGACCTTGAACTTACCGTGGGTTTTTTTGTATTGGTAGGGATAATATGCTTAGGATACCTTACCATCAAGTTGGGGAAGATGGAGATAGGTGGAGGCAATGGATATGAGATCAAGGCATTATTCACAAATGTGGGTGGCCTTACCACAGGTGCGGATGTGGTGATAGCAGGTGTGAAGGTGGGAAAGGTTTCCAAGATCACACTCTCTGAGTACAATGCCCTTGTGTCTATGAGAATTGGCCATGACATAAAGGTTCAGGAGGATGCAATAGCATCTATCAAGACAAAGGGGCTGATCGGAGAAAAGTATGTGGAGATAACACCAGGAGGCTCTGATAGGGTTTTGAAACCAGGGGAGGCACTAAAAGATACTCAGCCTGCCATGGATATAGAGGAACTCATATCCAAATATGTGTTTGGAAAGATGTAGGAGGAAAGGTATGAGAAGGTTTTTATTTTTTGTTCTTATTTTGTTTTTTGCCATCACTAAGTCTTCAATAGCAGCACAGCCAACGGAAAGGGTGAAGGAAATTACGGATGCGGCAATAAAGATTCTCACAGACGAAAAACTAAAAGACCCTTCTAAGAAGGAGCAAAGAAAACAGCTTTTAAGGGACGAAATAGCAAAGATCTTTGACTGGGAAGAATTTTCTAAGAGATCTCTTGCACAGCATTGGCAAAAACTGAGCCCTGAGCAAAAAAAGGAATTTATTGCATTATACCAGAAGCTGTTGGAATCCATTTATTCCGATAGGTTAGATGAATATTCAGGGGAAAACATAAAGTATGAGGGCGAAGAAATATCAGGTAATAGCGCCATTGTTAAGGCGGTAGTGGTTGGACACAAAGGTGTGGATGTACCTTTGATATACAGGTTGATAAACAAAAATAACCAATGGTACGTGTATGATGTTGTGATCGAAGGTGTGAGCCTTGTGAATAACTATAGGTCTCAGTTCAATGCAATCATGACCAAGTCCGGTTTTAGCGGTCTCATAAAGGCGATGAGGGATAAGATGGAAGGCAAAGGAGATGAATTGAAATGAGCCTTTTAGTTAGATATTTAGCTCCATTTTTGTTTACCTTGTGTTTGTTCGTAAACATGGGTTATTCAGAGGACAATACTTATCTATCACAGTCCTCTTTTACAGAGGAGGAAAAAAGGTATCTCGAAGAGGAAGAGTTTGTGAGCATCTCTGATCCGTTAGAACCTGTTAACAGGGTCTTTTTTGTGTTCAACGATAGGTTTTATTTTTGGATCCTAAGACCCATTTCAAAGGTGTATTCGTTTGTGTTTCCAGAGCCTTTGAGGGTGGGTTTTGGGAATGTAATAGAAAATGTCAAGATGCCCATAAGGGCCATAAATTCCTTGCTTCAATTGAGACCCGATGGTTTTGTGAAGGAGATAGCGAGGTTTATCATAAATACCACAATGGGAATCGGTGGGTTCGGAGATCCTGCCAAAGAGGCGTTTGGGCTGAAGGCCTCTGATGAGGATCTTGGCCAGACCTTTGGGAGATATGGAATAGGTCCTGGCTTTTACATTGTATGGCCGTTCCTTGGGCCCTCCAATCTAAGGGATACCATAGGGAAGGCAGGGGATAGCTTTTTGAACCCCATATCCTATCTGGATACGGAAGAGATGTTGGCAGCAAGGGCCTTTGAAGGGGTAAATGACGCAAGCCTGAGGGGATATGAATACGAGACCTTAAAGAAGTCCGCCCTGGATCCATATCTGTCTTTGAGGGATTCTTATATCCAGACAAGGCAGGCCAAGATCAAGGAATAGGTCTGTAAGGCCTTTAAAACTCTATACCTTTCCTGGCCCTTATACCCCTCTGGTAGGGGTGACGGATCTCCTTCATCTCCACAATCATGTCCACATGGGGGAATAGATCTGGATGGCCGTATCTACCGGTCAGGGCAAGCCTTATATCCTCTGAGAGATTCACTAACAGCTCCTTCACAGAATCCAACTCAAGGTAGCCGTATTTCAAGGCTATGTTTAGCTCGTCCAACACGATGAAACCATACCTTGGCCTGTTCAAGAGCCCCAAGAAGTACTGCCATGCCTCCAGCGCAGCCCTTTTGTGTAAATCCCATTTGGAGGAATTCCCCTCAGGGGGAAAACCCTTCCCCATGCTCCTGATCTCAATGTTAGAAAGTCTCTTAATGGCCTTTACCTCTCCATATTCCTTGGGCGACTTTATGAACTGTAGTACCAAGGAAGGAAACCCCATGGAGGCGTAATAGAGGGCCTCGCCCAGGGCAAAGGTGGTCTTTCCCTTTCCAGTACCTGTGATGATCTTGCTCATAGGCCTCTCTTTTTTATTGTGGGTCACCTGGACCTCTGTAAATAGATCAGAGCATTCCTGTATCCACTCTGGTATGTAAGGATCAACTATCACCCACTCTTGATGATCACATGCCTGGGATGCCTTTAACAGGCCTTCTATCCAACCCCAGTCCGTATCACAAAAACTGGGCCCTATGAAAAGGATCATCTGGTAAGATTCCAATGCCTCCTTTGGTTCCTCCCAGGTTTGATGGGAAAAGGCATCCAAGAAGGATTCCTTCAAAAACTCAGATATCCCCATGGAAAGGGGATCTGAGGCCACCATCTTCACCTTCAGGCCCTGTCCTAAGGCCCTGAGGGTCATGCCAAAGGGGATATAGTTGGGAAATTCAGGAGGTGATTTGTAAATCTGTAACATCTATCAATACCTGGCCATTATGACCTCTTTTAGAGGCCTCCTTTGGGAATGACCAGGCTCCTGGGCAGGAGGGCCAAAGGCAACCACTGCCATGAGTTCGCAATTATGGGGCACCTTCAAAAGTTCCCGAACCTTCTCTTTGTTCTTCAGTATCTCTCCCAGCCACACCCCTCCCATGCCCATGGAATGAATGGCAAGGAGCATGTTTTGAAGACATGCACCAATGGCTTGGATATCCTTAACCCTGTCGTAGGAGAGGTCATTGTCCAGGAACACTGCCACACACACAGGTGCAGCCTTGATTATCGTGCCGTACTTGCTTAACTCCCCTAAGGCATTTTTCGTGGATTGATCTTGGATGATCACAAACTTCCAAGGTTGGTTGTTCATGCCAGAGGGTGCCCATGTGCCTGCCCTTAGCACCTCTTCCAAGATGTGCTCAGGCACGGGTTCAGGCTTAAATTTCCGAATACTCCTTCTTGTCCTTATGGCCTCAAGGGTATCCATTCAAAACTCCTGGCAGTATTGCACCTTTCTCTCCCTGAATCGCTTCCTTATCCAAGAAAGGGCTTCTTCCTCCTCAAGGGGCATTCCTTTGAAACTGAGCTTGGTAAAGTCTGGGCCTTTTTCCCAAGACCATTTCTTCCACACCTCACAGGATATCTTTCCCCCTTGGTTTATGCGCATCCTGCAAAGGTTGCCTTTGTATATGCCATACCAGATAACGGTTTCTTCCATCTCAGCCTCCTTGTGGAGGAGACCACCTGTTTGTAAGGCTGTCGTAGGACCAACAGTCCAAGAGGCTCCTTTTGAAGGAATATCTGGGGTTCAAGGACCAGTGGAGCATGTGTTTGTGGGCCTCGTTTAGGAGCTTAAAAAGTTCTTCATCACCCCCAGTGTCAGGGTGAAACAGTTTTGCCCTCTTTCTATAAGAGGTCTTTATCTTTTGGGTCAAGAGGTCTGAAATAAGCTCTTCCTCACCGAGGTCCAAGAGCTTCAGGTATTCCTTTTCCCTTTTGCTGAGCTTGGGCCTTTGAACCACCTTTGGGATGAGGCTTGCTGGGTCTATGTCCTTTCTGTGGTTCTGGTGGATCATCTTAAGGGATGCACTGGTCTTGCTGTGCCTTGTCTTTAAGAGCCCATACCATTCTTCTCCAGAGCACAAAATAAGCCGCTTTAGATCCAAGGCAGGTTTAAGACCAGGTGTCCTTCTCATACGAAACCTGGAGACATAAACGGACCAATAGGGGAGTAAGTCCAAGATGACCCAATCCTCTGTAAAGGAAAAGGTGGCATACCTTACATTGAAGGTCTTTAACAGGCCTTGGCTAAGGCCCAGGACCCATATTATCTGTTCCTTACAACCTTTGGAACAATACCTCCTGGCCCTTTTGGGAAGGATCTCTCCGCACGCAAGGCAGGTACGCAATCCTGTTTTTGTTACTTCTAACACTTGGAGTTCCATGGCCAACCCTACACGAAAGCCTTTATATCCTTAATGGCCTAAGGGATCAAGTGATTAAAGGTGATGGGATGGGTTTGGGATATGTCCTTTATGCCCGTGAGTATTGCCAAAAGCCTATCAAGCCCCATGGCTACGCCACCTGCTTTGGGTATCTTGGCTAAAGAGGAGAGGAAACCCTTTGGGATAGGGAATGGGGTTTTTCCAAGTCTTTTTCTGATTTGGTTTTCTTTGATGAACCTTTGTTCCTGCTCAATGGGATCGGTCAATTCACTAAAGCCGTTTGCAAGCTCCACCCCTGCCATATACAGCTCGAATCTCTCTGCTGTGGAAGGATCCTTCAGTTTGGCCAGGGAGGCCACCTCTGAAGGATAGTCCATCAAAAAGCAGGGCCTATCATTGGGAAGAGAGGGTTCTAAAAGATTTACTATCATCTCCTCAAACCTGTCTTCTTGGATGGCCTTTTCAGGGGCAATGCCCGTGGCCCTCTGAAAGGCATCCCTAAAAGATATCCTGGGCCAAGGAGGTGTAAGATCAATCTCATTTCCACCATAAAAGATCTTGTTTGAGTTGAGTAAGACCTCTGCAAGATATCCAATCAAGGCCTCTGTGAGGTCCATCATGTCCAGGTAATCCCTATCCAGCTGGTAGAATTCCAGCATCAAGAATTCCTGAAGGTGTAATGCTCCTTTTTCCTCTGCCCTGAAGCATCTCACGATCTGATAGATCTTGTTACAACCATAGGCCAACAACGGCTTCATAGATATCTCAGGGGAAGGATGCAGATACCCTCCCTCTGCCTTAACTGGGTCTATGTGGGCCTCAGGAAGGGGGTAGGGGATCAGGATGGGTGTATCCACCTCCCAAAAACTTCTATCTGTGAAGAATTCCCTTATGTGTTTGATGAACTCAGCCCTTATTCTGGTGAGCTGAAGGACTTCAAGCCCCTTGGATGCCCTATTTTGCCCTTGTGACATACTGGCCTGTTCTGGTATCCACAGTGATTATGTCTCCTTCCTGGACAAAGGGTGGGACCTTTATCTGATACCCTGTCTCCAATGTGACGGGTTTTGAGTCGCTGGCCACAGAATCTCCCTTTACCCAAGGTTCTGCCTTTACCACCTTCAGGTCCACAAAGTTGGGTAAGGTGGCACCGATGGGTTTTTGATTATGTAAGAGCAGGTCCACCACAATACCTTCGATGAGGAAATTCACCGCATCCCCAAGGCTTTCCTTGGGCACGCCGATCTGTTCATATGTCTCTTGGTCCATGAAAAAGTACTCATCCCCTGTGTTGTAGAGATACTGCATCTTCCTTTCCTCTATCTGGGCAGGTTGGACGGTGTCTCCGGATCTGTAGGTCCTATCTATAAGGGCACCGGTAAACAGGTTTTTTAGCTTACATTTGTAAAGGGCCTGGCCTTTACCAGGCTTTACGAATTCAAAGTCCACGATCACATAGGGTGTTTGGTCAATCTCTATCTTAAGCCCCTTTCTAAGATCACTTGCCGTGTACATTTCTTCCCCCTTGATTGTGTTGCAAAAAGATCCTTTGGATATTAAATAGGCAAAGGGTTTTGAGTCAAGGGATTCCAAGGCATGGAGATCAAAATGGGAGAAAGGAATTTTGGGCTGCTAACTGATTATGACCTGTATCTCTGGGGTGAGGGAAACTACTTGAAGGCATGGGAAAAGATGGGCGCACACCCAATGGAGCTAAACGGCAGGAAGGGTGTTTACTTTGCGGTGTGGGCACCCAATGCAGATTATGTGAGTGTGGTGGGTGGATTCAATAACTGGGATAGCTCCTCACACCCCCTTTCTTCCCTTGGCGCATCCGGGGTCTGGGCTGGTTTTGTCCCAGGGATTGGGCAAGGTGAACTCTACAAATTTTTCATATCTTCCAGGTTCCACGGCTATAAGGTGTTGAAGGCAGATCCCTTTGCATTCCACTTTGAGCTGAGGCCTGGCACTGCCTCTGTGGTGTGGGATATTGATGGTTATGAATGGCATGACAGTGAATGGATGACACATAGGGGGCAGAAAAACCACCATAGCTCACCCCTTCTGATCTATGAGGTGCATCTGGGCTCGTGGAGGAGGGTGCCTGAGGAAGGTAACAGATGGCTCACATATCGAGAGATTGCCCCGCTCCTTTCTGACTATATAAATGAAATGGGTTTTACCCATGTGGAGTTCTTGCCCATTTCGGAGCATCCCTTTGACGGCTCCTGGGGTTATCAGCCTGTAGGATATTTTGCACCCACCAGCAGGTATGGAACACCCCAGGACTTCATGTACTTGGTGGACTACCTACATCAAAACAACATAGGCGTGATATTGGATTGGGTGCCTGCCCACTTTCCAAAGGATGAACATGGCCTGGGATATTTTGACGGCACCCATCTTTACGAGCATGCAGACCCAAGGCAAGGTGAACACATGGACTGGGGCACCTTCATCTACAACTACGGTAGAAATGAGGTGAGGGGGTTTCTGCTTTCCAGTGCACAATACTGGTTCCAGATGTACCATATAGACGGCCTCAGGGTGGATGCGGTGGCATCCATGCTGTACCTTGACTACTCAAAAGCAGAAGGCCAGTGGATACCCAACAGGTTTGGAGGAAGGGAAAACTTAGAAGCCATTGATTTCTTAAAGAGGTTTAACGAAGTGGCCTACGGATATAACCAGGGGATATTTACCATTGCAGAGGAATCTACTGCCTGGCCAATGGTCTCCAGGCCCACATACCTTGGTGGCTTAGGCTTTGGGTTCAAATGGAACATGGGCTGGATGCACGACACGTTGAACTACTTTTCCAAGGATCCCATCTATAGAAAGTACCACCATGGAAATCTTACCTTTGGCTTGCTTTATGCGTTCCACGAAAACTTCATCCTCCCCTTTTCCCATGATGAGGTGGTGCACATGAAAGGTTCTATGATCTCAAAGATGCCCGGTGATGAATGGCAAAGGTTTGCAAACCTAAGGCTCCTTTACGGATACATGTATGCGCATCCAGGTAAGAAGCTCTTGTTCATGGGAAATGAATTTGGCCAGTGGAGGGAATGGGATCACGATTCATCCCTGGACTGGCACCTAACAAGGTATCCACTCCACAAAGGGATTCAGGATTGGGTAAGGGATCTGAATACCCTGGTAAAGAAAGAGCCTGCCCTTTACAAATACGACTTCGAGCCAAGGGGTTTTCAATGGATTGACTGTAACGACAGTGAACAAAGCACCCTAAGCCTTATAAGACTGGCAGACAAGTTAGAAGACACCATTCTTTGCGTCCTCAACTTTACACCAGTGCCCAGGGAGCATTACAAGGTGGGTGTACCTGTGCACGGTTTTTGGAGAGAACTTCTAAACAGCGATGCAGTTTGCTATGGTGGATCGGGTATGGGGAATATGGGTGGTGTGCATTCCAAGGATAGGCCTTGGCACGGAAGACCTTATCACCTGGAGATTACCTTGCCTCCTTTGGGCTGCCTCTTTTTCAAGCTTCAGAGATAGGCCCTTTTTCTTTACCAGTGACCACAATCTGGGAGATGGAGGTGTGGGGATATTGCCCGTCACTGTCCTTTTCCAAATACTTTACCATATCCCAAATGGTGTTTAGGGCCATGGATACCCCCACCAATGCCTCCATCTCCACACCCGTTGTCCAATGGGCCTTCACCGTGCAAGATACCACAACCCTGTCTTCCTTCAGCTCAAAGGAAAAGGACACGGTATCCAAGGGTATCTGGTGACAATGGGGCAGTAGCTCCCAGGTCCTTTTGGCAGCCAGGATCCCTGCTATCTCTGCACAGAATAACGGATCCCCTTTCTTGATGGTACCTTTCCTGATCTCTTGAAGGGTATCTGATTTCAGTATGATCTCACCCTTGGCAGTAGCCACCCTTTTTACCTTTGGCTTTTCACCCACATCCACCATTCCCATTGCAAGACCCCGTTATCTTAGTTTTGAAACCAGCAAAAGGGCATTCCTGGCCATGTCCAGAAGAGGGTTTATGGACTCCAATACCTGGGCGTCAATGTATACGCCCTCCAAAACTATCCCGCAAAAAAGGTTGGTGCCTCCTCCCACAAAGGCAACCAAGATAACCCCTGACCTGCCCTTGTAACAAGATATATCCAAGTCCCTTTTTTCTCTTATGACACCTAAGTGGTTCCTGATCTCGTCATCCAATTCCTTGGTATCCGATTGGGTCTCCCCAAATAGAAAGTTTCCCAACTCCTCTTCCGAGTAAATAAAATCCTTTGACTTGGGCTGACGCAAAAATGTGATCTTTTGCGCCTCTTCATCCACCACAAAGGTCTCAAATTTAAGTGCCGGCAATTTGGAGGACAATGCCAAGGAAAGTCTTTGCAAGACACCTTCTATGCCGTTTTTATCAAAGAGAGCAGATTGAATATAGCTGGGTAGAGGGAATTTTTTTGCGGCTTTTAGTTCATTTAGGTTTTTCAAATAGCCGATAGTATTTTTTAAAGCATCAAAATAGAGTTTTGCAGGATTTTCTCCGATGGGAACTATCTTGGATATCTGTTCAAGTGAATATCTAATGTTGTGAGACATATTTTTGAGTTGAACCTTATTTAATCCCAGTTTTATTGAAAGCTTGGCTATATTGTCTGCTAAAAGGAAAGAATCGGGTATATCTGCAAGGATTTGATGGGCCATTGAATTGGCAATCTGTACAATAAAAATTATCATTGGGTCAAAATCAAAGTTTTTTTCTTGAATCTCTTTATAGGTAAAGTGATGCGCCAATGCAATATTCCTAAAGATATGTGGAAGTTTCCAATGAGCTAAAAGCATTTCACCCAGAATGCAGTGATCTATACCAAAGATCAAATTTTCTGCAATCCTATATTGAGTTGACTTCGTTATATCATTTACCATGGCTTGAACTTTTACATACTGTTCTGGCAGTTCAATGAGGAGGAGTAGTTTACTTACATCATGAAATAACCCACCCATGAATGCCTCTAATCTTGCAGGAAAATTTACGAGTTTGCATATGTGCTCAGACAGAACAGCAGTTGCTATTGAGTGATTAAAGATTATCCTGTGTATATCGCCGATATCAGCCATCAATGTTCTAAATACCGATTCGGATATGACTATTTTGAGCACAATATCTCTAACCTGTTCAAGTCCCAGAAGGAGAGTTGCCTTTTTGATGTCCGTGATCTGATAAGGGAGACCATAGAAGACCGAGTTTACAGTGGAAAGGAGTCTAAGGCTCATTGCCTGATCCAACCTTATTAAGTTGAGCAATTCATCCAAATCAGGATCGGGCTCTACCAAAAGCTCCATGGCCTTTGCTGCCACTTGGGGTAGTGGAGGAATACTCTTTATTCTCTTAAGCAGCCTTTCCAAAACATCTTTCTGTACGGAGGATCCAATGGGCTCCAAAGGCAGTCTCCTATAAATTCTTTTGCTAACCTATAGACCAGTGAAGGAATTTAAACTTGAGCTTTCCCCCATTGTCAAGGCAAAAATGAGGCATTTCTAAGTTTGGTCTCCTCCCTTTCAGCTGGCATATTTATTTTTGATGTTACGTCCCTCTTCTTAAGATATACCTCCTCAGGTGTTTTGTAGCCTAAGGCGCTGTGACATCTCT
>Ga0207433_10000440_pt1 | contig 96301 bp, 96 predicted proteins | sample YelNatPaOPGAMG01_FD_187559 | JGI IMG/M metagenome (GOLD analysis project Ga0207433, IMG submission 187559) | Hot spring thermophilic microbial communities from Obsidian Pool, Yellowstone National Park, USA - OP-RAMG-01 (SPAdes) (version 3) | ecosystem: Environmental > Aquatic > Thermal springs...
CCTTTTGACAGAATAATCATAATGGCAACTTATGATAGTAAAGGTTTCTTAACACTTGATACTGTTATGAACACATTTTTAACAGACAATTCATTCTCTTATGAATATATTCTCGGAATTTTAAACTCACGCTTAGCTGAGTGGTTTTACTACTGGTTTGTTTATAACAGAGCAATAAGAACTATGCATTTTGATGAAAGTTATATTGGCAAACTGCCTATTAAAAAAATCACCCCCCAAAACCAACCCATAGCCAACCAGATAATTACCCTTGTTGACCAAATCCTTTCTTCCAAACAACAAAACCCAACCGCTGATACAAGCAATTTAGAACACCAAATTGACCAGTTGGTTTATAAATTGTATGATTTAACAGAAGAAGAAATAAAAATTATAGAAGGGGGATATAATGAATAAAAACGAGGTAAATACTGCTTTTGAAATATTGCTTGAAGAGATTGAAGAGGTCTTTAATATAATAAGCAAAGAAGGAGAAGAAGCTTTTAAAACTCAGGATTTTGATAAGGCAAAGTCTCTTATCGAATATGGAGAACGACTAAAATATTTTAGGGAAAAAGTAAAAACACTTCAGAAGGAATGGCAGACAATTTTCAGCGAAAGAATTCCTACTCAAAATCGAAAAAAACAGCTAAAAGGGAGACTTAAAAAGGGATTGAGAACTCCTGAGGAGCAATTTGTAATACCTATTTTGGAATCTATTATTGAATTAGGGGGAAAGGCAGAAATGAAAGATATCTTAAAACTTGTGCATGACAAAATGAAAGGTATTTTAAATAGATATGATTATGAAGCCCTTCCATCAAATCCCAAACAGAAACGATGGGAAAATACCGCTCAATGGGCAAGAAATACAATGGTCGATGAAGGATTTCTTGTTAAAGATTCTCCACGGGGGATTTGGGAGATAACAGAGAAGGGGAAAAAATTCTACGAAGACAATAAGTAATTTTTGAGTTTATCAAGTAGTTTTAGCATGTATGGATAATAAATTTAATGGTTCTTTTTTTAACATAGTAAATAAGCCAAAAGTAACAGAAGACAACCTGTACGCAGATGAGGTTTAAGGAGTTGAATGGCCATATACAAAGGAAAAATGGATTTATATTGGATTAGTCATTGAAAGATTAGATAACCCCTTACTTGAAAAGATTATATCCGTAAGATATAAGGGTAATTTTGATATCAACTGGCCATATTTTAAAAAGAACGATAGAATTATTCATTGGGCGGTGCATGCTCTTAACCAAAGCGGCCACTCAGAATTATTCAATCTGGCCGGCCAATATTTCAAACAAGGCCACTGATTCTTACGAAACACGGCCAGGCATTCTTACGAAACAAGGCCATCTCCTTCAGCAATCTGCTATCCTTGTTCTTAAAAGCTTTTCAAGGCAAGGAGGCAAGAATATGGCAAGAAGGAGGTTACACATGAGTAAGACGAGACAGGTATTAACCCAACTTCATGCAAAAAGCCCCAAAATCCGACTAATTTTGCCTTTCCCAAAACTCCAGGTCTAATAATTTCAAGCACTTACTGGTAGCGGGGCCTGGGAAAGCTGTTTGTAGTGCCAAAGACTTAATTTAAGGGTTGACGGGGGTATGGGTTCTGTGGTAGCCTTCGATAATGTACATACGCAAAGTCACACATGTGGATAAGAAGAATCGCAAGGAATATTACACCTATAAGTTGGTGGAATCTGTCCGCACTGAAAAAGGCCCAAGACAGCGTACACTGTTGAACCTGGGTACAGACTTTGAGCTTTCTGAGGAAAGGTGGAAGGAGCTGGCATATTGTATTGAGAGTATCGTAAGAGGTCGTGAACCCCTGTTTCATTAAATCTTCCAGGCCACATCCGCATCTACGATGCCCTAAAACTCCCCCATCGGCCAGGCAAAACCATCAAGACGATCCTCTAAAAACATCAACATGGCCCAAATGCAAGGTCCCCCACTTGCAAGTGATTGATATTACTCAGAAAAAATTTTTGAATCATGAAGTTGGGTTAAGTACATGATAGTGTCAAGCTGTCCTTTTTATCTTTGACACTACGTGACATTTTACAAAGCCCAATGTCTGTAAGTGTTCGAAATCGGTAGATCCGTAATTTTGAGGAACGCATATTTACTTCCATTTTGCGGTTTTCTGCATGAACTTGGGCTAAAATCTTACTTTTCAAAGGACAATTGCCGAAGGCCCTTTACGAACATGACATATCTTTGGCACATGAAGCTCTTCCCCTTATGCGAGGGAGGTGTAACTTGGTTGAATTCGTTCAATTCCCTACCAGAAAGTATATGATCCAACAGCGGATAGGGGCCCAAGATTTGTTCATCATATATCCCTCCAAACCCAGGTGATGGCTTTTGTTCTAAGATTTCTTGTGGGATCTGGAGATAGTTGGCAAGCTCATACACCTCTGATTTTAAAAGGGATGAAATAGGGGCCAAATCCCCGCACCTCAAGTCATCAATCCCTCCCTCCACAAAATAGCCTGTTAGCCTTTCCAATAGATTAGTGCAGATAACTTTCAGGAGGTTGTGTTCTTTAGCAAATTCTTCAAGTATCCTAAGCCTTACGCGATGAGGAAGTGCCAACACCTGATAACACCTGGATAGAAAGCCTGGCAGAGGTGGAGTTCTCACCCACAAATAGATCCTTTCAAATATCGGCCTTGGAAGCCTTGAAAAAAGCCTAAAAAACATCAAAACAAGCCATCTGGGAGGGAGGCCAATAGCCCTTTCCTCTTTTTGAAGAATCGAAGTAATATCTTTGCAAATAAACTCAAGGCCTGTTTGTTTTAGAATTTCAGCGTTATATTTTTCGTATTTTACCCTCTTGTCAATGAGTAGAAGTCCAACGACTCTTTTGTTAACTACCTTAAGTGCATTAATGCAAAGGATTGCAACAACAGTACTGTCAATTCCACCACTTACACCTAATACCGCACCTTGGAAGTTGTTGTTGATAACGGCACGCTTTATGTTTTCAACAGCAACTTCCACAAATTGGGCTGGGACAAATTTATCTCGCATCACATGTTTGCTACAATTCTTTCAGAAACTTCTGATTCTGCTGCGGAATGAGCATATTCCATTTCCCATATATAGTCAGCAAGTTTAGCCCAATTTTCGGCATATGAATCCATCTTTTCCTTATACAAGGTATAAATCTCGTCAGCCCCAGGATGAGTAAACATTGGCCTTGTTTCTTCTATGACCCTACGCATAACATGGGGATTATCAATAATCATACAAGGCCTTAGGTGATTTTGGTTGTGAGGCTGACAGGATCTGATGTATCTAAACAAATAACTATTTAGGGCTTCCCTTAGTGGCTTTTCTTTTATGTTATCAACAGCTATATGAGTATATACACACGGTTCCACATCTCCTTTTGCATTCACGTGAAAATATGCCCTGGCACCTGCAATACATCCTTTCACATACGGGCCATCATTCCAAAAGTCTATAACAAAAATTGGTCTTGTCTTTCTAAATTGAATAACCTGGCGCCTTAGATAATCCCTCTGTTCAGGTGTTACCATAAGGGAAAAATCAGCCCTCCCATTTACAGGGATGTAGAGAAAATACATTTGGGCCATAGAACCCAAGGAGATCATGTGATCAATGAATTCATAGGATGCAACTGTGTATATGTTTTGGCTGGTAACCGTTGCCGAAGTGCCTATCACGATGCGGGCTTTATTAAGGCAGTCAAAGGCATGCATGATCTTTTTATACACGCCTTCACCCCTCCAAGCGTCCGTTTCCTTCTCATACCCTTCTATGCTTATCACAACGGCCACATTTCCAAAATCTGCAAGCCTTTTGGCCTTTTCCTCTGTCATAAGGGTTCCATTGGTATAGACCTGGAAGAAGAGCAAGGGGTGTCTTTGGATCATGTCAAAGAGATGCGGGTAGATGAGAGGTTCGCCCCCCAGGATAGTAATGAAACAAATCCCAAGTTCCTCACATTCTGTGAGGAGTCTGTCCACTACATCAAAGGGTAATTCAGGCTGAGTACCATATCCCAGTGTGTAACAGCCTTTGCACCTTAGATTACACTTGAGGGTAGGGCTTAAGATCATGATCATGGGAGGTCTGAAACCGAGGTGTTTCTCCCAGTAGTTTCTCTTTTTGTTCCCGTGGAAAAATGCACCGTTAAAAAGTGTTTCAAACAACTTTATCCTGCGTTCAGTGGGTAGGCAGTTCAGAACCCTTCTGAACAATACCTTTGCAGGATGTCCTGGGGTTTCAAGCATTTTCCGAACATCCCTCACGTTGTTTAAAAGATCTGGATCCTCTGTCAAGCGCTCCCCCAATTTCACCAATCTTATTAGATTTTCGTCAGACACATGGGGGAGGAGACGAATGATGGCGTTAACCACCTTTTGGGTCCCTAACTCCTTTACCTTTCCGCTCATGGCATACCTCCTTGAGCTGATGTTGGTGTTAGGCAAGAATTACTTAATTTTTACCCGCTGTTTGTTTGGTTAAATATCAGATGATTGAGTTAGACACTGGTCAGAGCATTTGAGAACACATGTTCTCGAATACCGCACTCAAAAATTATGAAGTTACAAGCCCCAATACCTTTAAGACCTTGTCATGAGATCCCCATCCGGCCTTTAAGAAACCTTTTTTGATACCAAATTTTTCAAAGCCATTTGGCTTCAACAAAAATCACCCCACCTTGGATATCTTTTACAGGATAGATGCACCTTCGATTTAAGTCAAGGAATTTTGATAGGTTAAGGACATCTATCTTGTCCTGATTTGCATCACCTGCCCATACCGCCAAAAGCCCAATTACAAAGTTTTGGGCACCTATGAGGTGTAAACACATCGTAGATGATTCACTGCCAAATTCAAATACGCCAAGTGGGTTTGGCTCAGAGGTTCTAAGTATATTGAACCTGCAAGACAAACTAATTGACCTAAGAAGCCAAAAAAGGTACAAATTCTTCTGTGTTTAATGGTTCAGAGCAGGGTAGCGTTACCACATTCAGGGACATTATTATGGATCTGGCTGATGGGAAAATGGGAACAGTAAGCCATGAGGGATATCACAATCCAGGGGCACTAAATGCCAAAATAAAACATTTCAATCCAAGGGAGGAGGTGTAAGCATGGAAGGTTTCATGTCTTCAAGGTTTAATTTAATAAAGTGTATGGGTTTTTTGGCTCTTATGTATTTTATTTTTGTCTCAGTGGGCCTGGCCCAACAAAACCAGGAAATTAAAAGTCCTTCCAAGAAAGAGGATATCCAAAAGTTTGTGGAAAAAATCCACTGGCTTGGTCATGACACATTTAAAATCTTTAACAAGCTCGTTATCTACACCGACCCCTTCAAGTTGAAAAAGGCCGATAAGGCTGACATCATCCTTATTACCCATGAACATTTCGACCATTGTTCCCCTGAAGATGTAAAACTAATACAAACTCCTGATACGGTTATAGTTACTACAGAGGATTGTGCCAAAAAGCTTTCTGGAAACATAAAGATAGTCAAACCTGGTGATAAGATAAATGCCATGGGAGTGGAGATAGAGGCAGTTCCTGCATACAACACAAACAAGAAATTCCATCCAAAGGAAAAGAACTGGGTGGGGTATATTTTTAAAGTGGACGGATATAGAATCTACATTGCAGGAGATACAGATCTCATCCCGGAGATGAAAACATTCAAGGATATTGACATTGCTCTTCTCCCTGTTTCTGGAACATATGTAATGACTGCAGAAGAGGCAGCGGAGGCTGCAATAGATATCAACCCAAAGCTTGCCATTCCTATGCACTATCGCTCAATAGTGGGATCAGAGGCGGATGCCAAAAGATTTTCAGAATTACTCAAGGGCAAGATTGATGTTGTTATAAAGGCACAGGAATGATTTTGATATAAGCTTTACTTCTGCATTTTGAATATTCAAAATGGAGGAGATCTTTTGAACTAAAGAGGGAAACAGATGCCAAGCCGTCTTATTGATATATTTGAAGACCAGAAACTGGTTGCTAAGATTAAGAAACGCCTACCGTATTTATTTCAACTTGCTGAGCTTGAAAGCTCAATGGCAGGAAAGACCGGGATGGAAGTGGGCTCTCTTCGCGAGCGGGTAATCATCGCCTTGCTTATTTATAAATTTGGTCAGGCGAATGTGGAAACTAATATCCCGATAACAGAACCAGAAGTGGACGTGAAACTATTTGGAGAGCCTATCTCCATAAAAACAATAACGGGCAAGGCCTTGGGAGGTGTTAAACTTATCTGGACCGTTGACCCACAGAAGGCGCAAGAATTTAGTCGCTCGTATTGCCCCCAATGTGATATCTTACTTGTTCAAATCAACTGGAACTCTCAAGGAGGCTTGTATTATATAACACTTGCAAGCCCAAAAAAGGCTATTTGATCTTATAGGTAGGGAGAACTATATAAAACTTCCTAAACAGGGAACAAACCCAAGAGGGGTGGAAATCACAAAAGAGGCCTTGTCAGCCCTGGTTCAAGATGAGGAAACCGAGAAGATCTTTATAAACTGGCAAAAGACAAGCATTAAATTTAATCCCTATAAAAGATGGGTTGATCTTTGGAGAGAAGATTAAATGCAGGTTAGGAGACGAAAAAACGGCACAAAGACAAGTGCATTTGGTTCACCTGGAAGAATCAATCACGATTCAACTCCTTTTTATTCAACCAGGCTATACGAGGGATTGCCCAAGGAGGAACACATCCAGTATGTGGAAAATCAATTATCTGAAGATGTTGTAAATAAGGTATTTTGCAAGTCAAGCGAAAGCATGGATGAGTTACCCGACAACAGTATTCATTTGATGGTAACATCTCCTCCTTATAATGTGGGTAAAGAGTATGATGAAGATCTCACTTTGGAAGAATACAGGTTATTTTTGAAAAGAGTCTGGAATGAGGTCAGAAGAGTACTGGTGCCTGGTGGAAGAGCATGTATCAACATAGCCAACCTTGGAAGAAAGCCCTATATTCCTTTACATGCCTTCATTATAGAAGATATGCTTGATCTTGGATTTCTGATGAGGGGTGAGATCATATGGAACAAGGCATCCAGCGGCAGTCCTTCAACCGCATGGGGGAGCTGGCTTTCAGCAAAAAATCCCACATTGAGGGATGTGCATGAGTATATATTGGTTTTTTCCAAAGGCATGTTTTCAAGGAAAGATCTTGGAAGAAAAAGCACTATCTCCAAGGATGAATTTCTTGAATTTACCAAAAGTGTATGGACCTTCCCTGCAGAACCAGCTACAAAAATAGGACATCCTGCACCATTTCCTGTTGAATTGCCCTATAGACTGATTCAACTTTATACATTTGAGGGAGAGGTGATCTTGGACCCATTTATGGGAAGCGGGCAGACTGCTATTGCAGCAATAAAAACACACAGGCATTTTGTTGGTTACGACATAAACGAAGAATATATAAAGTTGGCCAAAAAAAGGATCAGAGAATTTTCCCTAACCTTCTACACAACCAAATTCTTTGAAACCAAAGCCAAAAGATGATTAGAGCATTTTGTGGGATGCATTGCAGGTGAAACATCCATTCAATTGGGAAAAATGAGGATGAAATCCAAAGGGAGATTTTTGGGGAATCATCCGGAGGATATATGCAAAGCATGGATGAATAAAAGGATGGATATTACTGTTCTAAAGCACGGAAAAGCTCTTGACAAATTGAATTCGCCACAACAAACTCACAAAAAGAATAGGCAAAAGGGTAGGGGGCTTTTGGTTATCGGTGGATATTAATAGGAGGTAACAATGGCAATAGAAAGAAAACTTGTGGGACCTTGTGGGCTTTACTGTGGTGTGTGTGCTGTGTATATTGCAGATAGAGATGGAAATTTGAAGTTAAAAGAAAAATTGGCTGAGCTTTATAAAGGCAAAACACCGGGAAAAGGTACTCTACCAGGTAGCCAAGACCTTAGGGCGGAAGATATCCATTGCAAGGGCTGTATGTCAGAGGATGTGTTCTATTTTTGCAAGATATGTGAAATCAGAGATTGTGTAGTGGCAAAAGGCCTTGAAGGTTGCCATCAATGTGACAACTGGCCATGCGAGTACATACAAAATTTTCCAATGACCATTGGAAAAAAGGTTATTATGAGGGTTGTTCCCCACTGGAAAGAAGTGGGTACAGAGAGATGCTTTGAAGAGGAAGAGAGGCGTTATGTATGTCCAGAGTGCGGGAACAAAGTATTTAGGGGTGTGATGAGATGCAACAAGTGCAAAACAGAACTAAACCTGGATTGAGTTTAGCCACCAATCTGTGACATGTAATCAGAAGACATTGTTTCATGGCTAAGTCCCCTATGTGACCTTGCCTTTTTTGCCACTGCCTCCTGTATGATCATCCTAAGTTCTTCATCTGACTTATCTGACCTGATATAGTCTATTAACGGTAGTTCTTCTTTCGCAAACAGACATGTCTTTAAACCACCCCTTGCCGTAATCCTGATCCTATTACACTGGGAACAAAAGTTGTGTGTCACAGGGCTTATAAGCCCAATTACCCCTTTTGCACCGCTAATCCTATAACACTTGGCAGGCCCACCCATACTTTCGTTGGGTAGTGGGATCAATTGCCCAAAATGCCTTTCAAGTCTTTCCAATATCTCTTTGTGCCCCACAAGCCTTTGTTCAGACCATCTGACTCCATTACTCACCGGCATGAACTCAATGAACCTCACATGCCATTCCTTTTCCAGGGTGAGGGATGCCAAATCCACTATCTCATTATCGTTTATCCCCCGCATTATCACCGCATTTAGCTTTATGGGGCTTATCCCGTGTTCCTCACAGGCCACTATCCCTTCTCTTACCCTTTGGTAGAGATCTGCGCCTGTGATGGCCTTGAAGGTGAGCGGGTTCAAGGAATCAAGGCTGATATTAATCCCCTTTAAGCCCGCCTGTTTCAAATCACCCGCCATCTCCTTTAAAAGCACACCGTTTGTGGTGAGGGTTACTTTTTGGATGCCTTCCACCCTATTGAGCCTTTCTATGAACCAGACTATGCCTCTCCTGGCCAAGGGTTCGCCACCTGTGACCCTCACCTTTTTTACACCCATACCCACCACTATTTTCACCAGCCTGAGCATCTCCTCATATCTCAAGATCTGGCCGTGGGGGACGAGGGGTATGCCATCCTTTGGTACACAGTATATGCATCTCAGGTTACATCTGTCGGTCACAGAAAGCCTAAGGTAATTTATCATCCAGCCTCCCACCCATTCCGATTGACTTCAAGCCTTTGCTACTAATATTAAGCACAATAGCTCTACACACCAGGAGGTTTGGGATATGAAACCCATAATTTGCTTTGTAGGCCGATCCAATACGGGTAAGACCACCCTTGTAAGTGCCCTGATATCCAGTCTCCGGGCACTGGGCCTTAAGGTTGGTACAATCAAACACGCAGCCAATGGCTTCCAGTTCTTCAAGGGAAAAGATAGTTCTCTGCACAAACTTTCAGGCGCAAGTGTTTCCATTGTGGCCTCTCCCAACATGTTGGGCATCCTGATGGACACCGAGTCTGATAAAAACCCAATGGAATTGATGAAATATATGGAGGGGGTGGATATCGTATTGGCTGAGGGATACAAATCCTCAGACCTTCCAAAGATAGAGGTCTTTGTGCCCAAAAAATTAGGAGATCTGCCTTTGTGCATTAATGATCCCAAACTCCTCGCAATCGTAACAAAAGAAACCCTTGATACCCAACTTCCCCTCTTTGATCCCCAAGACATAAAAGGCCTGACAGACTTCATCCTCAAAGTCACTGCCTTGAATGCATCAGCCCCCCAAACAGCTCCTGAAACAAAAGCTCCTCGTTGATCCTGCATCGCTTCAGGAAATCTTCATATCTTACTAAAAGTTCTTCGGCTAATGGGGTAAGATTGCTCCCTTTTGCCTTTGTGCTATCAACCAAAGGCTGGCCAAGGGCAGATTCTGTGGCCTTTAGCTTGCCCCAAAGGGCCCTGTAGGACATACCCAGTGCCTTTGCAGCCTCCACCAAGGATCTCTTCTCCCTTATCACCTGCAGGATCCTGAGTCTGCCCTCTCCCATTATCATGTGTCCTTGATGATCCTCTATCCAATGTCTGCTTTTATGTACTAAGGCCATTTTCAATCCTGTTCAAAGAATACCTGGCCGCTATGGGAGGCATCGTATCCTCCCAACTGAATTACCCTTTGCCTGAACTCTTGGGATCTGATCACAGAAAGTAGGTCTTGGATGATGGAAAGTTCAAGGAATGCCTTGGGTATGATGATGTCATATTGCTCCCTGGCAAGGGGAATAAAATCTAAATCCAGTGCCTTTGCTGCGGCCAAGATGGCAATGCCTGTGTCTGCCACGCCGCTTTTTACATCCACTGCCACTGCCATATGCGTATATTCCTCGTTTTGATAACCTTTTATGGAATCGGGTTCTATGCCTGCCTTTTGTAGTTCATAATCCAAGAGCACCCTTGTACCAGAGCCTGCCTGCCTGTTTACGAATGTGACATCTTCCCTTGTGAGATCTGATATGCCTCTGATACCTTTTGGGTTTCCTTTTTTTACCAAAAATCCCTGATCCCTTCCCACCAGGTGGAAGACCACAAGGGGTGTGTCCTTTAGATACCTTTGCACATAAGACCTGTTGTATTCACCTGACTCCGGGTCCAAAAGATGTGTACCTGCCATATGGCAGTGGCCCCTTTTTATAGCAAGGATCCCTCCCAAGCTTCCCACATTGGAGGATATCAGCCTTATGTCCTTTCCCCTTCTTTTCAGTTCATCTGCTATTATGTCAACGGTCATGTCGTGACTGCCTATTATCACCAAGGTCTTTTCCAGTTCCTTAGGTTCCACAAGGAGATCGGCCTCAACCAGCTCCTCTTGATTATAACCCTCCAAGTTCCTGGCTACCTTCACCATGCCCTCTGCCCTTTGAAGGCTTGTAAGGGAACCAGCAGCCCTTGGCAAAGGGATTGCCACAGGTTCTTTCTGCGGCAAAACCCTTCCTATGTTTACCCTCACAAACTCGTCTATACCAGGCTTTGAGGTGACTGGCCTGGTAAGCCTCACCTTTATTTTGTTGGGCACCACATCTGTGATACCTTGAAGATTAAGGAGCAAGGGCCTTACAAATTCCCTAAAGCTTAGCACAGCAGAGACAGGGTAACCGGGATTCCCCACCACTGGTATATCATTGACCATTCCCAGGATGGTGGGCTTCCCGGGCATCATTGCCACTCCGTGCACCAATACCTCTCCCAGATCCCTTATGGCATGTACGGTAAAGTCTTTAGCTCCTGCAGAAGAGCCGGCATTGATCATCACCAGGTCTGCATCAGAGGATATGGCCCTTAAGATGGCCTCCTTTATCATGTCCAGGTCATCGGGGACTATTGGCCCTATCACCGCCTCTGCTCTTGCCTCTTCCACCAAGGCCTTTAGTACAAGGGAATTGGATTCAATCACCTTGGGCGGAGGCGGAGGTTCAGGATCTTTTATGGAATTAAGCCCTATCAGTTCACTGCCCGTTGGAATGATATACACCTTTGGCCTCTTCCACACATCCACTTCCCATACCCCACAGGCTGCAAGCACTCCCAAATCGTAAGGGGTGATGAGGTGATCCACTGTAAGGAGGAGCTCAGATGCCACCACATCCTCTCCCACTTTCCTCACATGTTGCCAAGGGGTGGCAGGGCTTCGTATCTCCACCAAGTTTTCATTCATTTGGTGGAGCTTTTCCACCATTATCACGCAGTCAAAACCCTCCTCTAAGGGCTGGCCTGTGTTGATCCATTGAAAGTCTTTTCCCGCTTCGAGCAAGATGGGATTCCTTTCAGATGCACCAAAGGTAAGCTCAGCCCTTGTGGCTATACCATCCATTGCTGCTGAATGAAATGAAGGATAGGACCACCTTGCAAAAACAGGTGCTGAGGTGACCCTTCCCAGTGCCTCTCCAACAGAAACCTTTTCTGGCCTGGTTCTTTTATAACTGGGCAATTTAGCAAACCAAAGCCCTTTTGCCTCTTCTAAGGTGAGCATTCTGAGGTATATCTCACGCTTCATCACACATCTCCCAGTAGTGGAGCAATGGGTATCACCTCCACCTCTTCTCCTTGGTAAACTCCTTCGGCATTGAGGGGTATCTTCATAAGTCCATCTCCCCTCACCAGGGTGATGATAAGGCCTGACTTTCCAAATTCAGGTTCTGCAAAGTAGCTACCTTCCTTTCTAAAAATCCTTACCCTCACATAGTCCTCCCTTCCTGGCTGTGATTCCGTATTCCTGGTGACCTTTGCAGTGATGGAGAAATATCCTTTGGCCTCTTCCCAATCCATGCCTGAAATATATCTCATTGCAGGACGCACCAAGATAAGCCCAACCACAAATGCAGAGGCAACATGGCCTGGGAGTCCAAACACAAGTTTCTCTCCTATACGGGATATGATGGTGGGTTTGCCAGGGCTTATCATTACACCGTGGCATAGAAGTTCATAGCCCTCAAAGGAAGAAAGTACTTTCACCGTCAGATCCCTCAAACCCACTGAACTCCCACCTGAGATCAGCAAGATATCCTGCTCCCTCAATCCCTGCTCCACCAATCCCTTTAATTCCTGGAACTGATCCCTTGCCCTGCCAAGATAAGAGGGAATGTATCCCAATGAGCCAACAAGGGCAGTGAGGGTGAATCTATTCACATCCCTGATCTTTCCAAGGGGGGGAAATGTGTCAGGGTCTACCACCTCATCTCCTGTGGAGATCACCCCCACCCTCAGCTTCTTCTTTACCTTCACACTGGTTATACCCAAGGCTGCCAAAAGGCCCAAATCTTGTGCCCTTAGCCTCTTCCCAGCCTTGAAGATGAGTTCACCTTTCTTCACATCCTCGCCAGCGGCAATGACATTATCTCCCACTGAAACAGGCCTCATCACCTCCACAAGGCCCTCATCCAAGACCTGTGTGTGCTCAATCATCAAAACCGCATCAGCTCCCTTCGGCAGCATACCGCCTGTACTTATGGCCATGCACTTGTTAGGTTGAAGGATGGTTGTGACCTCTTCTCCCATTTTAACCTCTCCCACCACCTCCAGCAGGCCAGGCATTGTGGGAGAAGCACCAAAGGTATCCCTTGCCCTCACTGCATAGCCATCCATAGTGGATCTAAAAAAATGGGGCAGGTCTTCTGGAGAGAACAAATCCTCTGCCAGGACCCTATGAAGGGCCTTGTCCAATGAGACTTCCTCCGTCTCCCTCACCTGAGGAACTTGGCCTATGAGAGATATTGCCTCTTCCACCGTGACCAACTTTAGGTAACTTACCTTTTCCATGGGCCTATTATGTCAGAAATGATACTTTAGGCAAGCCAAAAACAGGGCTACGCCAAGTTTTTCCACCTCGTAAGTGGCCCGTAAGTGGAATTAGGTTCGGAAGACGATATTGACTCAAAGGTTTTCTCTGGGTATAAGCTTTCTAAATTGGTGGAGGTTCCATGGGCCTTAGAAGACAAGTGGGAGTAGGCATCCTTGTACAATTAGTCATTTTGCTGGTTGGTTTTTGGAGGGTTTATAGTGTTTATTTTCACTTGGTGGTAGGGTTAGGTAAAAAAAGAGGTTGGAAACTGGTGTTATTATCCTCTTACAGAGAACATTTATCCCGATCTTTTCCCGGATTTCTTGTGAGAGCCCAGTTACATGTTGACATACCTCTATTCAAACCATTGGTATGATAGGCGCGATCTCATACGACAAAGTAGGTCTAGGCTGGTGCCTTGTCATTTTAGCTCAAACTACTTGCTCCACTTGGATCTTCGAATATGTTCAGGTGCTTGGTTAAGTTCCATTAATAGATGGCGATTTAACCAATGCTAAATAGGAATGTAGGTAGAGGTAAAAACTAAGACAATTTGGTGGGATGTCTTCAATTTAATGAACCTTATCTGTGCGATTGGAGGCACTGAATATGGACAAATTACATCTACCCATAATCATTGAGACGGATGAAGATAGGTATTATATAGTGAGTTGCCCTCTTTTCAAAGGTTGTCATTCATACGGCGAGACCATAGATGAGGCGCTGGAGAATATAAGGGAGGTCATAGAGATGTGTCTGGAGGAGACAAAAGCTGAGGAGCTTAATAAATATGTGGGATTTAAGGAGCTGGAAATAGTCAGGAATGCCTAAGCTTCCCATTATCGAAGGCAGAGAATTTGTAAAGTTTTTGGAATCTATAGGCTTTAGGGTTATCAGGACAAAAGGTTCTCATGTGAGATTGAGATCATAAGACGGAAGGGTAACCACCGTTCCTGTGCATGGAAATAAGGAGCTCCCCAAAGGCCTTTTGCGCAAGATAATCAGAGAAGACTTGGATATAAGCTTTGAAGAATTTTTGGTGTTATACTCCAGGTACAAAGGAAGTTGAGAACAGGATCTACAATCCTCCTCAAAGTTTGTGCTTCTTGAAACATCATATAATGCCAGAGGGCCAAAATGTGAAAAAGCTTCCTTCCCCTTGAGGCATGGCTCCTTAGCTTGCAAGAAATTCTGTGATCAATGGTTCGGAAAACCATCTTGACTCAAAGGTTTTCTTTAGCTATAAGCTCCCCAAAATCAGTGGAGGTTTATACCATGAGCCTCAGAAGACAAGTGGGAGTAGGTATCCTTGTACAGTTAGTCCTTTTGGTGTTGGTTGGAGTCGTGGGATTCTGGTCCTTGAATCGCATCATCTCCGACACACTGACCTACCAAGAAGTTAGTAGTATAGAAACAAGTCTAAAGGATTTGAGCGACAACCAAAAGGCCTATATTATCGCAATCTATGAAGACAAAAGGGACATTTTGGAGCTAAAGGAAAAGGAGATAATAACTCAAGTTCAAAAACTTTCTTCGTTGGTTGATAGTTTAAAAGTGAATAAATCACTGTCTCAATATTCAGACGAGTGGAGCAAAGTGTCAAAACTTCTTTCTGGATATGGTCTTATTTGGAATCAATTTCGTAAGAGCCTCAATCAAAATGAAGAAATTGCAAAAAAGTTGACTGAATATGAGGAGCCATTCTATAAAACTATTGAAAAAGCATCCCTTTTTCACCAAGATATGCAAATAAATTCAAAGCTTTTGTTTGGAATGATCAAAGTTTATTTGTTGAGGCCTACAGATCAAAATTGGGCCAAAGTACAAGAACTTACTGAAAATTTTAAAAAAGCTTTTGAAATATGGTATGAAAAGATTAAGGCAAGTGAACAGCTTCAGGCAGTATCAAAAGAGATTAACTCTGAATTTGAAGAGATAAAAAAGACGGGTGAGTTACATAGAGAAAATGTGCTTCTGCAACAAAAAGTGTCATCACAAATGGCCCAGAGTGTAAATACAATCCTGAGAATATCCTCTTCCATGAGAGAATCCAATGTGCAGTCTCTGGGGAAAAGCGTACTTAAAAGCAAAGGCACAATTGTTGTGTTGAGTGCAATTGCAATAGTGGCGGGCATTATATACGGTAGCCTTACCATTAGGAAGATAACCAGAAAGATAAGAACCTTGGCCGATGAAGTGGGGCTTGCATCGGATGAGGTGTTGGAGGCCAGCAATCAAGTTGCCAGGACTTCTCAAAGCTTGGCTGAAGGGGCATCTGAACAGGCAGCCTCAATCCAGGAATCCTCTTCAGCCCTTGAAGAGCTTTCCAGCATGTCTATGGGCAACTCTGAGAAGGCAAAGATCGCCTTAAGGGAGATGGAGGAGACCAAAAGGCTTGTGGAGAGGATTGACCTGCAGATGAGGGAGCTGAACGAGGCCATTGAGCTTATCAAACAAACCAGCCAAGAGACGGAGAAGATCATAAAGACCATTGATGAAATCGCATTCCAGACGAACCTTTTGGCCCTCAATGCTGCTGTGGAGGCAGCAAGGGCAGGGGAGGCGGGTGCTGGGTTTGCTGTTGTAGCAGATGAAGTGAGGAACTTGGCCATGAAGGCAGCCGAATCAGCAAAGCTGACTGCCAAGCTCATTGGAGATACCATTGGTGCAGTGGGAAGGGGAACAGAAATAACAGGTGCCACCCAGGGCATATTTAAGGAGAACCTGAAGACCACCCAAAGGGTCTTTGACCTAATACAAGAAATAGCCCTTGCCTCAGATGAACAGGCAAGAGGTGTGGAGCAGATCAGCAAGGCCGTTTCAGAGATGGATAAGGTTGTGCAACAGACCGCTGCCTCCGCAGAGGAATCTGCCAGTGTTGCATCTGAGATGAAGGCAAAGGCTGAGGCGGTGGGAAAGCGGGTGGAAGAGCTGAAGGCCTTGGCTGGTCTAAGCTCACAGACCACAGGGTATGAAAGGGCCTTGGCCCTTGAGACGTGAGGCTTTCAACCCCTTTCTTTGGCCTGGGCCCTCTCCCTGCACCCGCTCCTCCACGTTCTGACTATAAAAGATCAACTGCCAGAAGAACACGTTTATGGGATTAAGTAATCCTCCAGGGAAGGCGTACCTCCCGAAACAAGACCTACAATGGCCAGTTCTTCATTTACGATTCGCTCAACCTTAACTGTGCCTTTTGTTTCAGCAGGGACCCATCCTGCAGGTATTCCGCTGGGTGCGCTGACAACCTTACCACCAGGGACAACCTTCAATACATCCCCTTCCTGGAGTCCTGAAGCAGGCCCAGCGTTAACAAACCAGCGGTTTTGCCCCTCCTGGGAAAAGGCATGACAGAACCACGGCATGATGTTTTTCTTTTCAAGTACTATGTCCGTAAGCTTTTGAGCCACAATATTCATAAACTCCTGGCGATCTGATTCTGTTTGGATGGGCATTTCCACTTCAAGGGAGGGATAGCGATAACTGAGGCCACTATCCACAATGCTTATCCTTGCTTTTGCTTTCTGCTTTTGGCCAGTTGTGGGCGTTGCGGGCAATGAAAGTATCTCCACCACATTGAGGAACCTTACGCCAGGGTAGATTTTAGAGATATGAGAAACACAGCCAAGGTCTCGTTTTTCAAGGCAGTCGGTCTTAGAGACAGCCTCTTTTATCTTATGGTGATCTACATACAAAAGGCCTTTGGATGTAATAACTTCACGGGCAATTTTCAAAAAGGCCTCACCTTCTTTGATACCTACCTGTTGGTAATCCACAAGGAATCCAACCTTTACACGGTATTCTGACTTTCTAAGGGGCAAAGTAGCCGCAGCAGGGGCTTCCCTGGTTTTAGTATCCTCCCCCTTCTTGAAAACAGCTTCCTCCAGCCGCGCAAGACGTCTTTCCTTTTCCTCAGCCTCTGCCTCAGCCTTTTCCTTGAAAGCAGACTCAGCAGCGGCGTCCCAAACCAGCCCCCCTTCTTTTTCAGGATTACGCTTTAGAAAATAATCACCAGAAGCAAGCCAGGGCTGATCTATGAACATGCGTCGCACCTCGGCATTGGAATACGCACGCCCCTCTTCCTTGGTCTCGCTTGTAATATCCGGGGGAGAGAATACCTTGGAAATATCTCTCTTGCCGTATCCTGAACAACCCTGGGATATTATAAGAATGAAAGCAACGGCCAAAGCCTGCAACCAAAGCCTATGTTTTTCCATGTCCGTCCTCCTAATATAGTAAAGGGGGGTGATATATAGTCATTATACCCCCCTTCATGCACTCTCACAAGTGAGTTTCAACAGGCCGTGTTAGAAGTTCAAAATAAACTCAGCTGCGATTCGATAGGCAGTGTCATCCGCCTGCGTTCCGATCATAGCTTTGGTCACGTCTTTGAGCATATCGCCTGGGAAGAAGAGTGAGCCTTGAAGCTTAAAGGCCACATTTTTATGTATGGCCAAGGTGAATTCGTTATCCCACTCGGTTCCCACATAACCCTTCTCAACCTTCGTATAATTGCCAAATCCAGCAACAGGATTGACCCAGTTTCCCACATAGATATCTTCATTCCACCAGAACAGGTTGGCATTTGTCCTGAAAATAAAGAAATTGGAAGGAGCAAAGGTTATGCCCGCACTCAGCATGGTCATGCCAGGATTATCACCACGGCCATGGCCCAGCCCGGTAAAGTTTCCAACGCCACCGATCATAACTGGAGTACCGTTCCCATAGAACTCAGGAAGGAACCCATAAAGGGCGGTCCCCAAGAGCCAGTTTGTATCGGCTATAATAGTATGTTCACCACCGAAAGGACTAAACCTCTGAGCATTTACCACACCTACATAACCATTAAGCTCATCGTCATTACGGTTATCATCACCCGATGTGTAGATAAAGCCTATATGAGGTTTCACAGAGAATCCAAAGACATTTTTCAGATCACAACTAATATCCCCTGCAAAGGCATACGCCTTGATATCGTAATCCTTCGGTAAACCATAGTTCTGAAGACCTGTGTCATCGGCAGATCCAAACTGGTAAACTCCTTCGAGCCAGGTTTGGAATGTTCCGAAGTTCCCTGACCAAATGGCACCCAGATGGTGAGAATTCACCTTGGGGTTTGCACTTCCGCCAATTCCAACATTTCCATTGGACATAGCGAATAAGAAGTCTCTTACGGGTGCGTTCCTGATCCTGTCGTAGAGATAGAAAAACCTTAGCTTTTGATCCTTATAAGGCTTAAAGTCCAGCCAGCCGCCCATGGTATCCCGATCAGCATCTGCCTGCCAGAACTGCGGAGTCCCAACAGCATTCCCTACGGATGTTTGCCAGTTGTTTTCCTTTAGGATCAGATAAAGGAGATTCCATGATACCTTGTCTCCACCGCCTTCCAACCAGAAGCCCGGGTTATCATCCACATAAACCAACCCGCCGTAACCAATATCCACTCCCAAGGCATCCCATCCAGCATGAAGTCTCATATCGAACGGAAGGGCCACACTGGCATTGAGTCTTTCGATGCCGAAGTTATCTGAGGTCCTGCTGCGGTCAACAACATCGTTATCCAAAGCACTGTCGAATTCCAAGGCCATATAAAAGGACCATGCCTTGTCCTTAGGCATGGCGTTAAAATAAAGTCTATCCTCGCTCCTTATATAGGTCTCTCTCACGGTACCGGCCTCGTTCGCGTGCATTTCAAAGAACTTTGAGTCCTTTCTTACCGCAGCAGGAAGATTCACAAGATATCCTGGCACTTTATCAGACATGCCAAAGTCCCAATTGGATTCAGATGTGGGTACAAATCGGGCCTGGGCACCAAAGCTCATTAAGATATCACCCTTTGTGGCAATACTAACAGTGCCGGGTCCCAAAAACTTTGGTTGTTCTTCATCTGCCCAAGACATCCCTGTTGCCAACAAAATGCCAAGAACCAGAAAAACAACCGATAACTTTTTCATCCTCTTTCCTCCTTTCTTACCTCTTGAAATCTGATGTACCTCTTCCATCTGCTTTTTCAACCTGCCATCAGTCTGTTGTTACCCGTAAACTTTCGTTTATTTCCATCACATCCTTTCAAAGTTTCCACACAGGAACTTGCTTAATATACAAGTGTTGCGTTAGCTGAAAGAATTTCCTGCGTAAGGACTGCTGCAGCAATAGGTACAGCACCTTTTATGAGATCACTTTCATCAATCTTTCGCTCTTTAATACATGGGGTGCACACAAGAATCTTACCTCCCTGCTCAAAGAAACTCTCCATTAACTGCTTTAGAGGTGGCACACCTGCCGCAAAAACATGGTCGGCATAACCCTTCTTGGCCAAATATACGCCTGTTCCCTGAAGCACTATCACAGCTTCCACATCCATTGTCTGGGCAGCATTGGCCAACACAAAGGGAAGAGTTGCCCGCTCAGGGTCTTCACCTGCATGTGTTACGATGTAAACAATCTTTTCCTCTGCCATAATACTACCTCCTTTGTATGTTATCTTGTGCACGGCCTTAAAAAAGCCCGTTGCTGAGTTACAAAAGTCATACTTTTTTCTTTCCTACTCAAAAGGTGTTACTCCAATTCCTTTGCAAACAGCCATTTATCAACATAGCCCTTCATGGCTATTATTCATTCTCCTCTTTCTGCTCCAGAGCCATCTTGTAGGCAAAATAGGACCCTCGCTTTTCGTCTTCCATCACAACCCCGTACTTTTTAAGGGAAGCCACCCACCAGAGTACCTCAGGGGTAGGGATACCAGTGACTTGAGTGATCTCAGGGACCGTCTTTGGGCCGTCCTTTAGGGCCGTCTGTATTGCAGAAATTTTTTGTTTCTGTTCTTTTTGAACCTCCTTCGCCCGTCGAACGGACTCTGCCCGCTGAAGTCTTAGCTTCTTCAGTATCTCAACTGGAGCTTTGCTCCCCCTATATTCCTTTTGCTTATCTTCCATCTCCTTAACCCTCCCGGTCGCTATGCCGCATCGCTTGAGACAATCGCATCAACCATTGCTTCGTACTGAGCAAGAGTGGCTCCTTTCACCTGGATTGCCCCCGTTGGGCACACGGCCACGCAGGCTCCACAGCCAAGACAAAGCGCCGGCACCACCTGAGCTCGCCGCACCACCTTCCCCTCTCGCATTTCCTCCACCAGTTCAATTGCTCCCTTTTTCAAACAGGCCTCAAGACAGGCACCAGTCCCTTGGCATTTTTCAGGATCAACCTCAGCCACAAAGGGATCAAGCTCCACATATCCCTTTCCCAGCAATACAGCCGCCTTGGAAGCAGCAGCTGAGGCAGCATTACATGATTCTCCAGCATCCATAGGTGCTTGACATGTGCCCGCCAGAAAGATGCCCTCTGTGCGAATCTCAACGGGACGGAGTTTTGGGTGAACTTCCAAAAGAAAACGATCCGATCCCACAGGCAGCTTCATCAGGTTCACCAGATCCTCTATATCGTTTGGCTCCATCCCCACAGCAAGCACAACCAAATCAACAGGAATCAATACCTCTTCGCCTAAGGTCAAGGTATCCCTTACCCTAACAACCAAGGGCGTCGAACCATCCTCTGAGCGTTCCACTACTGGAGGTTCCTCCGGCTCAAATCTGAAGAAAACCACTTTGTTGGTAGCGGCTGATTGATACACCTCTTCCAGGAGACCGTATGTGCGAATATCTCGGTAAATGTCGAACACGGCCGTTTTAGGATAACGTTCTTGAATTCTGGATGCCGCATATAAGGAGGCTGTGCAACACACCCGGGAACAATATTCATTCAAGTATCCACGTCCATGGTCATCATGGATACCGGGTATTTGACGGCTTCCCACACAATGAATGATGGCCATACTCGTGATCTGCCGACCCGACACTACCAATGTGGGCCCCTCACCCCCTGTTCTAATGGCCTCGATGAGATCAGGGAGTGTGATCACCTCTGGAAACTCACCATACCCATATTCACCCTTGAATGGTGTGTAGGGTTTGAATCCGGTTGCAAGCACCACGGCACCTGTCTTGATCTTTTCCTTAGAAGGAGCTTTGGGGATCCTGCCGATAAATGCTCCACGACCTTGTACAAAGGTGGGACAGGAGGAGAGCGGAAGTTTAATAAGATCTTCAGACAGTTCTACGTCGCTTGGTGGATTTGACTCAAGAGTTATAAAAAAATTTCCCACATGGCCACCGAATTCAACAACAAGAGAGCAAAGGTAAACAGAGACAAGAGGGTGTGTAGCAATGGCGCTTGCGAGCTTTAATATCAATTCCGATGCAGGTTCTCCCGTTGGAGCAAGGCGATCCAGCATGGCGACCCGTCCACCCAGGAAGGGAGTCTTTTCTATGAGAGCCACCTGAATACCCTGGTGGGCAAGATCCAAGGCCGCTCTCATGCCGGCAATCCCCCCTCCGATAACCGTGGCATGAGGTAGGGCCTCAATGCGAACCGGCTCAATGGGTTTTAGAAGCTTTGCCTTTTCAGTGGCAGCGGCTATGAGAGAAAAGGCCTTGCGAGTGGCTTCCTCTCCGTGATGCACCCAGCTCACCTGTTCACGGATGTTGGCATGTTCGTAAAGATAGGGATTCACACCGGCTCGAGTCAGCACATTCCGAAAGGTTAACTCATGAAGCCTGGGAGAACATGAAGCCACAACAACTCTGTCCACTTTCCCTTCTTGCAGGTCCTTTAGAATTAGTTCCTGCCCTGGGTCTGAGCACATAAAGGTGTTATCTCTGGCAACATAAACCCCAGGGAGCCTTTCTACCCGAGCCCTGAGCTCTTCTACATCCACATGATCAGAAATATTTCCCCCACAGTGGCAGATGTAAACACCAACTCTGGGCGACTCTTTTTTATCCCTCATGAAACTACCCCTCCTGAAGCCTTGTTAACTGCCGTTACTGTATTTGACCCGATTTCGGCCTTTCTGGCTTTTAAATAATTTGCCGCCTGCATTGCCGCTGCGCTTGCCTCGGCGATGGTATCCACAATGTCCTTTACTCCCAGAGCTGCGCCAGCCCCGAATATCCCTTCTTCACCCATTCGAGTGGGAGAAAGAATGGGATCAGGTCCTGCCAAAAAGCCATAGGGACTTCTAACAAGGGAGGAATCTGGTCCAGGAATCCACCCTGAAACCTTACCCAAGGCAAGCACCACCAGATCGTGCTGGGCTGTTATTAATTGGCCACTTGATTGATCTTCGTAGTGAAGGATTACGGAGTCCTCCTCACCCTGCTCCAGCCATCCCACCTTTGCCCTGACAAACTGGATTCCCATGGCCTTGGCATTCTGATAAAACTGTTCGTAGTTTTTGCCAAAGGCCCTAATGTCCATGAAATAGATGGTTATGTCCGCAAGTGGCAGGGCACCGGAGAGAAGCATAGCCTGCTTAACGGCATACATGCAGCACACCCTTGAACAGTATGGGATTCCAAAACTTAGATCCCTGGAAGCGATGCACTGAAGGAAGGCCACAGAATCCGGCTCTTTTCCATCAGAAGGACGGAGCACTCGATTATAAGGACCATGAGGAGCCAGGATGCGTTCCATCTGGAGAGAGGTTATGACATTGGGGATCTTCCCATTACCGTACCGAGGTACCTTTTCCGCAGGGACGAGGGAAAATCCCGTGGTAACAACAGCAGTAGTAGCCTCGATGACAAATACTTGGGGTTCTTGGTCGTAAACCACTGCACCTGTGGGACATGCAGAGTAGCATCGTCCGCACAACATGCAGTAATCTGGATTCAGCACCGCAATCTGGGGGATGGCATTGGGAAAGGGGATAGAGATTGCCTTTCTGCCGGCAAAGTTCCCTTGATCAGGATCTGGCACAAAGATTGGACACGCGTATTCGCATTTGCGGCAGCCAATACATTTTGTCTCGTCCACATAGCGGGGTTTCTTCAATACCGTGGCCCGGATTAGTCCGCCGGCGTCTTTCTTAAGACTTTGAGTTTCACAATAGGTATAGACCTTGATACCCTCGTGATGAGCCACAGCAGCCATCTTTGGGGTAGTGATGCAACTTGCACAATCCAGGGTGGGGAAGACCTTTGAAAGTCTTATCATGGTGCCACCGATGGATGCATCTTTCTCCACAATCGCCACCGAATATCCTTGATCGGCAAGGTCGAGGGCAGCCTGCATTCCAGCTATCCCACCTCCCACAACCAGCACATCGTATCTTAATACCTGAGAGTCTTTCATAAACTTCCTCCGTCGCTCATGGCAAAATCAATAGAGCCTTCAAACCTGCCTTCGCTTGACTGATAATTCGCTACCCGGGGGACCAAGCTCCTCTACAAGGGCGGCCATCTGGTTCACTTCGTTTAGAAAGGCTCGGGTGCATACCGTGCAGATAGAGGTAAGCCTTAGACGGCGGATGTCCAGGCCTCGCTCCTTCATGAGCTGGTAAACTGCATCTATCCTCTTTGCCAGGGATTCGTAAGCTCCTTCGTAAGGACACTCTACGCCGCAACTCATTATAATGATCCCCCAGATACCTTTTTGGAAGCAGTCAAGGTAAAATTTCTCCGGGAACATCGCAGGTGTCCTGACCCTGAGTATGTAAGTATTGGGAGGATAGCTGGAGTGAGCTTGCCCCACTGCATCTGCCCCTGGATAGGCACAGGCCTCCGTTGCCAAGATAAGGATCTTCCCCTCCCGGCGAGGAGAATTCATGGCGTCCTCCTCTTTACTTCTTGCGCATTACGAAAAGTCTGTCATAGCCGTCCACTGAGATGTGCCCCAGATACTCATGGCCGGCTTTCTTTGCCCACGCCGGGATATCGGTCTTGGTGCCTGGATCGCTGGAGAGAATTTCCAACACCTCGCCCACCTTAACCTTGCCTATCCCCTTTTTTGCCTCCAAAAGGGGCCCAGGACATGCGCTACCTCGAGCATCCACAAGGGCTGCTGGTTTTACATTGCTAAGATCCATCTGCGTTCCTCCTTGCCTTTTCTGATATTTTAGGGATATCTTTGCTCCCCATTTACGTTTTTCCCTTGAGCAAGAGATATGCCTTGGATGGGCTGCTATACAGAAAGGGAGCAAATTCCCTTGAATGATGCTTGGGGAATCTTTGCCTTAGTCTCGGGATCCCTTTAGAATGTCATTGTGCAGATGCTGTTTTCATGTTAAGAAGTTAACGTCTACCATTAACACCATTAACACTAAAGGGATGGCTATGCTTCAACTGGATCGCACCAAATACTGGCAGACGATTGTTGACACCATGATGGATGGCCTTATGGTGGTTGATGTGGAAGGAAGGATCGTATTCGTAAACAAGGCACTGGAGGAGATGAGCGGATACTCCAGGGAAGAACTTGTGGGCATGTCCTGTCAGGTTCTGGAATGCGATACGTGCAAGAATGCCTTGCTAAATAAAGGAACACATCACTGTGAGCTCTTTTTACAAGAACAGGTAAGGAGATGCCGGTGCAGGATGAAAAGGAAAAACGGTGAACCCCTTCCCGTGCTTAAGAACGCAGTGGTGCTGAAGGATAAGAAAGGACAGGTTGTGGGAGGGGTGGAAACGCTTACAGACCTTCGGAACTTTGTGGCCAAGGAAGAAGAGATCGCAAGGCTGCGTCACGAGTTAAGCAGGAAGGACGGTTTTGAAGGCATAATCGGCAAGCATCCCAAGATGCAGAAGGTTTTTGAACTCATTGTGAGTGCAGCGGGATCTGATGCACCGGTTATCATTTACGGCGAGAGTGGAACGGGAAAAGAGTTGGTGGCAGCAGCCATTCATCGTCTCAGTTCCAGGCGCTTTGGGCCTTACATCAAGGTAAACTGCGCTGCCCTCAACGAACATCTTTTGGAAAGCGAGCTCTTTGGACATGTGAGTGGAGCCTTTACAGGAGCCAATAGGGCTCGCGTGGGACGCTTTGAGGCAGCTCATCGGGGCAGCATTTTTCTGGATGAAATAGGCGACATACCCCTTGAAACCCAGGTAAAACTCCTGCGGGTGCTTCAGGAGAAGGAAATTGAGCGGGTGGGAGACCATCGTCCCATCCCTGTGGATGTAAGGGTCATCACCGCCACCAATAAGAACCTACGGGAACTTATAAAGCAGGAACGATTTCGAGAAGACCTCTATTACCGCATAGCGGTTATTCCCATCATACTGCCTCCGTTAAGGGAACGAAAGGAAGACCTCCCTCTCCTTGTGGATTACTTTGTATCCCGTTTGCGCACAAAGACTGGAAAAGCCATAACGGGCATAAGCCATGATGCCTTGGCACTTCTTATGGAATACCATTGGCCTGGCAATGTGAGGGAGCTCATGAACATAATAGAATATGCCTTTGTTGTGTGCCCGGAAGGGCAAATACAGCTTAACGACCTTCCGCAGTATCTTGAAACAACAGAGGAGTCATCATCTTTGGGAAAAGGTATAAGAAATGAGGTAAAAACATCCTCCCCAACTTCCCTGGGCCTTGATAAGGATACCATCCTAAATGTTCTAAAACAAACCAACGGGAACAGATCTTTAGCAGCCCGCCGCCTGGGTATAAGCAGAATCACTCTTTGGAAAAAGATGAAAAAGCTTGGAATAACAGAAAGGCAATAAAACCCTTCTTCCTGAGGATGCAAAATGTCCTCACCCAGGCTCTCCAGGTTTGCACTGAAACATGGCCTGGGCGAGGAAATACGGGTGTTTGTTGGATAAAAATCAATGGTTGTTATTAGTTTTACAAATCCCCACAAACTCCAGCTCTTTTCATCTTGTTTAAAGTCATAGAGCTTTCGCAAGAACTTCAGAAAGCTCGGTAATTTCCAAACTATCCTGCTTATCTAAACTTGTACAGGCATCCGTCAGCATGTTTGTACAGTAAGGGCAAGCGGTGGTGAGCATCTCAGCATTCTTATTTGATGCATCAACGATTCTAAGTTCACCAAAGCGTTCTCCCTTTGGTACTTCTGCCCAGATACGACCTCCCCCACCAGCACAGCAGAGGCTGAGTTCCTTGGTTCTATCAAGTTCAATCAGCTCCACACCGGGAATGGAAGCCAACAGTTTTCTGGGGGCATCATATACGTTGCTGTGCCGACCCAGATAACACGGATCGTGGTATGCGATTCTTTTCTTGGGAATCTCTTTGGAAAACCGTAGTCTTCCTTCCTCAAGGAGATCAGCCATTAGCTGGGTATAGTGGATCACCTCCCACTGGCCACCAAGGGCAGGATACTCCTGAGTGAAGGTCCAATAACAGTGCGGCGAGGTGGTGATAATTTTCTTTACGCCTTTTTTGTTAAATAACTCAATATTTGCCTGAGCGAGTTTTTGAAAGAGCTCTTCATCGCCCACCTTTCTTATACTTTCACCACAGCAGGATTCCTCCTCACCAATGACCCCAAAGCTTACCTCAGCAGCCTTTAGGAGCTTTACAATGCTTTTGGCTATCTTGGTGCTTCTTGGATCGTAGCAAGAATGGCAACATACAAAGAGAAAATACTCTGTCTCAGGACCGAACTTAGGCACATCGAGTCCTTCCTGCCATGCGGTGCGTGTGTTGCGAGGTCCGCCCCAAGGATTCCCGTTGGCGTGTGCACTGCCCAGTATGGGTCTCAGGTTCGTGGGAACTACACCGCCACCCACAATACTTGCTCGCATAGATCTTACATTCTCGATTAGTTGTACTCCCCTGGGACAGTTTTTCACACACATCCCGCAGGTGGAGCATGCAAAGAGCACAGACTCATCTTCAAAGCCCTCTACCCCAAGCTGTCCCAGGCGCAGCATAAGACGAATGTTGAACTTCTCGCTGGTCTCGCCAGGAACAAGTCGCCACGGGCAAAGGGAAGTGCAGAGACCACATTGCATGCAGCGAGTAATGGTTTCTGCTCCCATCTGGATGATGTAATCTCTCATCTCCGTAGAAACATATTTGGGTTCCATCTTCCTTCTCTCCTTTGTGCTTGCTTTCACCTTATTACAGCAAATGGCGTGCCATGTGAAAACGTGGATCTCTTTGCCCTTTTTTAGGCCACTCACGAAGTGGAAAAACTTCCCGTAGTCCTGCAGGCGGATAATTATCCTTTGACAAAGGCCTGAGAGATGGGTTATTAGAAAAAACTCTGTATGAGATAATTCAATCTTTTAAGGAGTTTGAGATGGCTTCCAATACAAAACAGACAGATCTTATCAGGAAAAAGAAGGACAAACCCAACAAGGCCAATCTAAAGGCCTTTAGAAAAAGGATTGCTGAAAATGTGCGAATCCTAAGGGAATTGGAAAGGCAGGAAGGGTAGGGTAGGCCATGAAGGAGGTGGTGATAGTTTCTGCGTGCAGGACCGCTATAGGTACATTTGGGGGGACCCTCAAGGATGTCAATGCAGCATATTTAGCATCTTATGTAATGAAAGAGGCCATAAAAAGGGCAGGGATCCAGCCTCATATGATTGACGATGTGAGGTTTGGCTGCTGTGTAGAGCCGTGTGATGCCTTGAATGTGGCCAGGGTGGGTGCACTTTTGGCAGGAATCCCAGATAGTATAACAGCGGTTACCATCAACAGGGTCTGCATCTCAGGGATGGAGGCAGTGCTATCCGGTATGGCCATGATAAAGGCAGGCATGGCAGACATAGTGCTGGCAGGTGGGGTTGAGCACATGTCTGGTGTGCCTTATGTGGTTCCCTCTGCAAGATGGGGGGCAAGGTTGCAGGATCAGGTGTTTGTGGATGCCTTGATCCATTCCCTTCACTGTGGTTCGCACATAATGCCGGGTCCTGAAAATGGCCCTTGGAAGGAAGGCCCGATCCTCAATATGTTTAAAGGAAAGCCTTACATTATGGGCCACACAGCAGAGTTTTTGGCAGAGATGATGAATATCACCCGAGAGGAGATGGATGAAGTGGCCCTAAGGAGCCACAACAATGCAGAGAGGGCAACAAAGGAAGGAGACTTCCGAGAAGAGATAGTCCCTGTTGAGGTGCCTCAAAGGAAAGGGCCTCCGATTTTATTTGAAAAGGATGAGCATTTTAGGCCAGGCCTTACCATGGATGACCTGAGGAAGCTTCCTCCTGCATTTGTACCAAAGGTGGGCAAGGTCACTGCAGGGAATTCCAGCGGCATAAACGATGGTGCCAGTGCCATGGTAATCATGAGCAAGGAAAAGGCAGAAGAATTGGGGCTCAAACCCCTTGCAAGGATAGTTGCATGGGGAAAAGGAGGGTGCCATCCTTCCATTATGGGGCTTTCTCCAGTGCCTGCTGTTAGGGATTTGTTAAGGCGTTTTCCCAATTACAAACTTGAGGATTTTGAGCTCATAGAGGTGAACGAGGCCTTTGCAGCCCAATACCTTGCTTGCGAAAAGGAACTGGGCCTTAACAGAGAAATCACAAATGTAAACGGCTCAGGAATAGGTCTCGGACATCCTGTTGGGTCCACAGGCTGTAGGATAATGGTGACCTTGATCTATGCCATGAAAAAGAGGGGCAAGTCCCTTGGGCTTGCTACCCTGTGCGGAGGTGGTGGTGTATCCATGGCATGTTGCCTGGAGATGATGTAGCAGGATCACAAAGGGCTGATGCCATAGAGTCATCCAAACAGCTGTGCCTTTTTCTGGATCACTTCTGCCATAATACTCACTGCGATCTCTTGAGGGGTCTCTGCACCGATTGGAAGGCCAATGGGGCATGAGACCCTTTTTAGCAACTCCTCCCTCACCCCTTCCTTTTTGAGGGTTTCGTATATCATATCCCGTTTCCTCTTGCTCCCTATCATCCCCACATAGCATGCCTCTGTCTTGAGGGCCTGCCTTAAAACATCCCTGTCTCCCAAGTGGCCTCGTGTTACAATAACCAAGAAGGTCCTCTCGTCTATGTAAACCTTGGAGACAGAATCCTCAAAGGAAGAGATTAGCATTTGGGTACCTTCTGGAAAGTAGCGGCTATCCAAAAACTCAGGCCTGTCATCCAAAACCCACACCTCAAAATCCAGCATCCTGGCTATGTGTGCCACATACCTACTTATGTGACCTGCTCCAAAAAGCACGAGTCTGAAGGGAAAAAGGGGCTCTTCCACCAGGAGAGGACCCTTTTGGGGATCTTCTATGATACTCACAGATCCCTTTTGATGGGTTGGTATGCGCATCTGGATCCATTCCAAAGAAATGCCTTCCAATGCCTTACTGAGGATCGAACCTTCAAAGATCACCTTTGGGGGGTCGGGTTTTTCCCAATGGGTGGGGTCCATAAAGGTGATCACACAGAATTTTTTTATGCCTTTTTCCATCAGATCTTTATAAAGCTTCCAGAAGGGCAGGTGGGAAGGAGATATGGGTTCAAGGAATACATCCACATTCCCTCCGCAGATCATCCCTTCTTTGGATGCATCTGTGTTGTCCAGCCTAAAGGAGAGTATTTTTGGAATCCCTCTGGCGATCACCTCCTTCGCAACCCTAAAAACTTGCTCTTCCAAGGCCCCACCTCCCACAGATCCCCAGAGTATGGAATCCGTATCAAAAAGGCACTTGGACCCAAGGCCCCTTGGTGCTGAGCCCAGTTTCCTTACGATTGTGGAAAGGCATAAGGTCTTTCCCTTTCCGGCAGCAGTAATTATCTCATCCAAGAGTGTTTTCATTTTCACCTCTTAGGGAAATTAGTTCCTTGTTCAAGACACTTCCCAAAAATATCTCCTCCACCTGAAACCCAAGTGTTCTGATCCTTTGAACAAGTGCTTCTTGTTCTTCTCTTTTTAGGAGATCAGCCTTGTTAAAAAACAATATCTTTTTGCTTATACTTGGTACGCCTTTAAATAGGCCTTTGGGTGAATTTACATGCCTTACAATGACATCCCAATCTATCAACTGGCCTTTCTCCAATCCATAGTATCTTTTAAACTCCTCTTGTCTAAAAACCACCTCTTTTAGAGGTTTGTTCAAGGCATCCAGGCCTATCACCCCTATGGTAACATCTGTGGAAGGGGGTACAACGGGTTCATATTCCAAATTTGCCTTAATGGGCATACCCTTCGAGCCATCCGCCTCCACTATGATCTTGTAGCCAGCAAAGGCCTCCTTTAGGGAATCCACCAAGGCACTTTCCACTCCCAAGACCTTTTCACCCAAACAATCCTTAAAGAGCACAAGGAGTTTTTTCTTATTGAGCTCTTTGGGCAAGGAGGAAATGTCCAAGTCTTTTTCATAAACGATATGGCCCATTGCCTCCACCTCCCCAAACCTCATCTTGGTGGTGGTGCTTATGATGAGATTAACGGAATGCTTTAAGGCAAGCCTTGAGATCCACAATATGAGTCCGCTTTTACCTCCTCCGCCCACCACAGATATTACCCTGATATAGGGGTCTTTCAGGAGTCTCAGCAAGGGCTCACATTTCATGTCTAAGAAGGGTAGGGGGCATTAAGCCCCCTTTTTATTACCATCCCCAGGTGAGGTACTTATGTATGGAATCAGATGCCTTTCTACCCGCTCCCATTGCCAGTATCACTGTGGCCTGGCCTGTTACTATATCACCGCCTGCCCAAACTCCCTTTTTGGTGGTCTTTCCGGTTTCAGGATCTGCAATGATGTATCCCCACTTGTTGAGAGAAAGCCCCTCTGTGGAACGTGTGAGTATTGGATTTGCTCCCGCTCCCACTGCAATCACCACCAGATCGCATTCCATCTCGAATTTGGAATCCTTTATGGGCACAGGACTCCTCCTGCCTGATGCATCGGGTTCACCCAATTCCATCTTTATGCATTCCATGCCCACAAGCCTTCCGTGCTCATCTCCCAAAAATCTTGTGGGTGCTGTGAGCAGATGAAATTCTATACCTTCTTCCTCTGCATGATGGATCTCTGCCAACCTTGCGGGCATCTCCTCCCTGGACCTTCTATACACAATCCTCACCCTATCAGCACCCAGTCTCATGGCAGTCCTGGCCGCATCCATTGCAACGTTTCCTCCGCCGATCACAGCCACGTTCTTCCCTTTCTTTATTGGGGTGTCGTATTCGGGAAATAGATAGGCCTTCATGAGATTGGATCTGGTGAGGTATTCATTGGCAGAATATACGCCTATTAGATTTTCTCCTGGGATGCCCATAAACTTGGGAAGGCCTGCTCCCACGCCTATGAAAACTGCGTCAAAGCCTTCTTGGAATAGCTCATCCACTGTGATGGTCCTGCCCACCACCACATTGCATTCCACCTTTACACCCAGTCTTTCCAAGAAATTCACCTCGGAAAACACTATTTCCTTTGGAAGCCTGAACTCGGGGATCCCATAAACCAGGACCCCTCCGGGCTTGTGAAAGGCCTCAAAGATGGTCACATCATGGCCTTTCAGGATCAGGTCTCCTGCAACAGTGAGACCAGAGGGTCCTGAGCCAACCACTGCCACTTTTTTGCCTGTGGGTTTTGCCTTGGGAGGCAGATCTCCTTTACCATGGGCCCTTTCCCAGTCTGCCACAAACCTCTCCAAGTTCCCTATTGCCACAGGCTGTCCCTTCTTTCCCAAGACACAATTGCCTTCACATTGGATCTCCTGTGGGCAGACCCTTCCACACACAGCGGGTAAGGCATTCCTTTCCCAGATCTTTCTCACGGCCTTGGTAAATTCACCTTGTTTGATGAGCGAGATAAAGGCCGGTATGTCAATGGATACCGGGCACCCTTCCATACAGGATGGTTTCTTGCACTGCAAGCATCTCTCTGCCTCTTTCATAGCCAGTTCAGGGGTATATCCCAAAGGTACCTCCAAGAAGTTTCTTCTTCGGACCTCAGGAGGCTGTTCTGGCATCGGCTGTCTTGGAATAGTTTCCTTTTTTGCTTCCATCTCACATTTCCTCCTTATGCGCTACATGCACATCTTTTGAATTCTTCCACAGCAACTTTTTCCTCTTCACCATAGGAAGTAAGCCTCTTTTGGAGCTCATCAAAGTCCACCTTGTGGCCATCAAATTCCGGACCATCAACGCATGCGAACTTGATCTCTCCGTCAATACTTACCCTGCAGCACCCACACATGCCTGTACCATCCACCATTATGGCATTAAGACTCACGATAGTCTTTACTCCATATTCTTTGGTGATCTGGGAGCAGAACTTCATCATGGGTACAGGACCTATTGCCACCACAAGTTTTACATCTTCTTTTTGGAGTAGATCCTTTAGCACATCGCTCACAAATCCATGGTGGCCATAAGAACCATCATCGGTGCACACAAAAAGTCTGTGGGATGCGGCCTTCATCTTGTCTTCCAGGATCAAAAGGTCCTTTGTCCTGGCTCCTATGATTGCGGTGACATTGTTACCCAGCTCCTTCAAAGCCCTTGTGATGGGGTGTAACACAGCCACACCTGTACCTCCTCCAACACAGATGACATTTCCCACCTTTTCCAAATGGGTGGGCTGTCCCAGTGGGCCTATCACATCCTGGAACTTATCTCCCACTTGCAGGGTCTTAAACAGCATGGTGGATTTTCCCACCACCTGATATATGATGGTTATGGTTCCCTTCTTTGGGTCTGTCTCGGCCATTGTAAGCGGGATTCTTTCACCAGTTTCTGTGGCCTTTAAGATCACAAACTGCCCAGGCTTAGCCTTTTTTGCTATCCTGGGCGCTGAGATCTCGTTTAATACTACGCTTCCTCCAGCCAATTCTTCTCTACGCAAAATCTCAAACATGCTAACCTCCACATAAAATTATTGGGTCTTTACACCAAACAAAACAGGAATGTTTCTTTCATAGGGCGGGCTAATAACACCCTTTTCTGTTATTATCCCTGTGATCAACCTTGCAGGTGTCACATCAAACACAGGGTTTAATGCCCTAATCCCATTTGGGCCTATATGTCTGCCCGCAAAAAACAGCACCTCTTCAGGAGGCCTTTCTTCCAAGGGGATCTCTTCACCTGTGGCCGTGTCCTTGTCTATGGTGGAGATGGGAGCGGCTATGTAAAAGGGGATCTTGTTTTCCTTGGCACACACCGCCAAGGTATAGGTGCCTATCTTGTTAGCCGTATCTCCGTTGGCAGCTATCCGATCAGCACCTGTTATTACCAAGTCCACCATCCCTTTGGCCATAAAATGGCCAGCTGCCACATCTGCTATCACATAGTGCTCTATGCCCAGCTCCTTCAATTCCCATGAGGTGAGTCTATGGCCCTGTAACCAAGGCCTGGTCTCGTCCACAAGCACCTTTATCCTCTTTCCCTGCTCATGGGCAGTGGCAATAACACCCAAAGCCGTGCCGAAGCCACCTGTGGCAAGCCCACCTGCATTGCAATGGGTAAGGATTGTGAAGTTATCTGAAATGAGCTCGGCACCGTACTTACCCAGGAGCCTGTTTATCCTTCGGTCTTCCTCCACCAGAAGGTTAGCAAAGGATTCCATTTCATTTATGCAGGCTTCCACACCTTTGCTTATCTGGCCTTCCACCACCTTCCACAGGGAATTTAGGGCCCATTTCAGATTTACTGCAGTTGGCCTGGCCTCCAATATCTTCCCCTTTATCTCCCCAAGCCTTCCTAAAAAAGCCTGGGGTTTTTTTGCTCTAAGGGCCTTGGCTCCAAGCAAGAGGCCATAAGCACCCACCAGGCCGATAAGGGGCGCTCCCCTCACCACCATCCTCTTGATTGCATGGATGGCATCCATATAGGATCTACACCTAAACCAAGAAACCCTTTGGGGAAGCTTACGCTGATCCAAAAGGATAAGCTGGCCGTTTTCCCACCTTAATGTCTGGATCATCTTCCCACTACCAAGACCCAATTAAATGGATCAGGGCTATCTCCGTATTGGATGGAGACCAGTTCCTTGTAAAGCCTCTGGGAGAGCTCGCCCATTTCGCCCCTGTTTACGATGTAGTCCACACCCTTGTATGTGATCTGACCCACAGGCGAGATTACTGCTGCTGTTCCTGTGCCAAAGGCCTCTTTTAGGCTTCCGTTTTTTGCCCTTTCTATAACCTCCTCTATGGGGATGGGCCTTTCTTCCACCTCTGTCCCCCACAACCTCAAGAGCTTTATCACAGAATCCCTTGTAACCCCAGGGAGAATGGAGCCTTCCAAGGGTGCTGTTGCAACCCTACCATCAAACACAAAAAACATGTTCATGGTGCCCACTTCTTCCACATAGCGCTTCTCTTTTGCATCCAGCCAGAGCACCTGGGTGAAACCCTTCTTCTTTGCCTCTTCTGCTGCAAGGAGGCTTGCTGCGTAGTTTCCAGCTGCCTTTGCCTCACCCGTGCCTCCCTTGGAGGCCCTCACATACTTATCCTCAACATAGATCTTCACAGGATTCAAGCCTTCTTTGTAGTAAGCCCCCACAGGACCTAAGATGATATAAAAAAGGTATTCCTTAGCAGGACGAACGCCCAGATGGGGTTCAGTGGCCAACATCGTGGGCCGAATGTAGAGTGAGGTTCCTTGGGTTGAAGGGATCCAGTCCTTGTCAATTAGTATCAGTTTTTTCAATGCCTCCAACACGAAATCCACATCCACCTCAGGCATGCACAGCCTTCTTGCAGAATTATTCATCCTGATAAAATTATCCTTGGGCCTAAAGAGCAAGATCCTGCCGTCCTTGGCCTTGTAGGCCTTTAGCCCTTCAAATATCTCCTGCCCATAATGTATAGCCATGGCAGCAGGGTCCAATTGGATGGGGCCATATGGCTTGATCATAGGATCCTTCCAGCCTTCACCCTCTTTGTATGTCATGGTGAACATGTGATCGGTGAAGATGTCGCCAAAGCCTAAGGTAGCTTCATCCTTTGGCCTTGGCTTCAACTCCGATTTTTCTTTGATCCTAAGCTCAATTTCCATCAATACTCTCCTTTCAAGATGGGTTTTTGTTCCAATATAAAATTTTGCTGAGATTCTCAAGACCTATTAAGGCACTATATTCCTTTTGAGCGCATCCAGGATCAACGCCTTAAGGTCCATACCTTTTGCCTTCAAGGCCCTCCTTCCGTAATGCATGTTGGCCTCCAGCACATGCCACTCTCCTTGGTGGTAAATGAGATCCAGCCCCACTTCATTGAACTTGCACAATTGGGCAGTGTAGGAGGCATATTCCAAGGCATTCAAGGGAATGCTTTCAAAACTATAAGTGGCTCCTTGATAGAGGTTGGTTTTAAAAGAACCATTGGCTATTCTCCAGTATGCAAGAATGGGTTTATACCCTATCAGGATCACCCTCAGGTCCCTTTGGTGGGGGATGTATTCTTGGATATATGCAACCTTTGTCTTTTGAAGGTATTGATCCAAGTCATCCTGCTTCTCTATCAGGAAAACACCCCTTCCACCGGCTGAAGCTCGAGGTATTTTGGCCACAAATGGAAACTGAAAATCCCTTTTGATTTGATCAAAATGCAAAGTATAGTAAAATTTGGTCCTTGGATGTCTAATGCCAAGAAGGTAAAAAAGGGTTGTTTGTTTTATCTTGTCATCTGAATATAAATATGTTTCAAGGCTTGGATAGATACTTTTACCCATTGTACAAAAAAATTGGGCATAGCTTGAGGTTGGATACAGCACCAAATCAGAATTTAATATGATATCCCTTTCTTGTGCCGTATAATCATGAAAATTTGGCTTGACACCAAGGGTCAAAACTTCGTTAACACCAGAGAGTCTTTTCCCAAGTGCTACATATTTAAAACCTTTTTTGTCCATAATTTAACCTTTTCAACAAAAACTTGGGCCTTGGATTTGATCTCATCCCAATCTATCATGGTCAACTTCCCATTTTCCACTAACAATTTTCCATTAACAATAACATCCCTCACATCAGAACCCCTAAGAGAGTATACAATAGTGGAATAGGGATCATAGGATGGAATCAAATGGGGAGAATTCATGTCTAAGATTACGATATCTGCGCTTTTGCCAACCTCTATACTTCCTATGTAATTGTCAAGTCCCAAGGCCTTTGCCCCCATGATGGTAGCCATTCTGAACACATCCTTAGCACTCAAACATGCAGGATCTCCTGCCCCAAGCTTTGAAAGTTTGGCCAAAGTATCCATCTCCTCAAAAAGATCCAAGTTATTATTGCTGGCCGGGCCATCGGTTCCAATACCGCAGGTGATACCTTTCTTTTTTACTTCCCAGACCTTTGGTATACCCGATGCCAACTTCATGTTGCTTTCCGGATTAAATACAACCTTTGTATCTGTTTCAGAAAGAATTTGGATATCATCATCACTAAGGTGAACACAGTGGGCTGCTATTGTTTTTGAATTTAGGATCCCCAGATCATACAAAAAACCCACAGGTGTTTTTCCATGCTTTTCTTTTATCAATGAAACTTCACTTCTCGTCTCTGAAACATGAATAAAAAGAGGAACCCTATATTTATTCGCCAGATCTTTGGCCTTGGACAAAAGATGATCTGAACAAGTAAATGTGGCATGGGGCATTACAGCAATATTAATGAGGGGATCATTTTGATATTTTTCAATGAGCATTTGGGTGTATTCAAAGCCTTTTTCAATGGGACCATAATTGGGAGAAGGAAAGTCGTATAAAACTTCGCCAATTAAACACCTCACATTCATCTCTTTTGCTGCCTTTGCAACACTATCTTCAAAAAGATACATATCACAAAATGTTGTTGTACCGGATAGAAGCATCTCTGCAATACCGATAAGTGCTCCAACATAAACAAATTCTGCATCCATTTTTCTTTCAACAGGGAATATGTAATCGTTTAGCCATGTCATAAGGGGTAAATCATCGGCTAACCCCCGAAAGAGAGACATAGAAACATGGGTATGAGCATTTACAAGCCCGGGTATAACAAGACAGTTTTTGGCATCAATTGTCTTTTTGGCATTATACTTGGGAGACTCCGTGCCTACATAAACAATCTTTCCGTCTTTTATGTGTATATTAACAGAATCCAAATACTCTGGTTCAGAGCACATTGTTAATACCGAGGTATTGGTTATGCATATGTCTGAGCTATCCATTTATTCTTAGCCTCCTTATTATTTCAGTCCAGAGCTTGCTGAGAATGGGGGTAACCATTTGAGAGACCTTCAGCACCTCTTCAAAACTTATTGGTTTCATGTTGGTATAGTCGTTTACATTACATATCACAGCCATTGCAATGACCTTCATTCGACAATGTACGGCAGATATCACCTCTGGTACAGTTGACATCCCCACTGCATCCGCACCTATCAATCTCAAAAACCTGGTCTCTGCAGGAGTTTCAAGGCTTGGACCGTGAACTGCAACATAAACCCCTTCTTTCAATTCAATTTCAAAGTCTTTTGCAACTTCTTTAACAATGCTTCTCAAGTTATTCGGATAAGCCTCTGTCATGTCGGGGAATCTTGGGCCAAATTGTTCCAGGTTTTCCCCCACAAGGGGGTTTTTACCTGTAAGGTTTATGTGATCCCTGATAAGCATGATATCGCCGGGTTTAAAACCCGTATCAAGCCCGCCCGAGGCACTTGTTATGAACAGATACTTTGCGCCCATGAGTCTTGCAACCCTTATGGGAAGGGCGAGATCCTGTGGAGAATAGCCTTCATATAGATGAAACCTTCCTTGAAACAAAAGCACATTCTTGCCAAAGAGACTCCCTCCCAATAACCTTCCTTGGTGGCCCTCCACCGTTGAGACAGGAAAATAGGGGATATCATCGTAGGGCACATCAAAGTGATTTTCCTGAAAGGTTAGGAGATTTCCTAACCCGCTTCCTGTTACGAATGCAATATCATAAACAACATTAGAAAGTTTGCGTAATTTCTGAAATGATTTCTTGATTTTAGCTGTAATCGTCATCATAGAATCCCTCCCATTTGTGCATCTTGCAGTTTATCAGAGATCCTTAAAGGTTGACAACCTTGAAGAGCATGGGGATTATAGGCCTAAGCTAAAGGAGGTTTATCATGGGGTTTGATTTACGGGCTATTACAAGGTTACTGCTTTTCAAGGTGCTGTTATTTTTGGTAATATTTATGGGTCCCAAAAGCATATCCCAAAGCCAGGCCTTTATACCAGAGGAAAAGGCCTCCACCCCCTTATACCAGTCCGCTGCACCAGAGAGGGTCTATGAGTTTGACGGTCCGGAGGAGTTGAAAAACATTATCATGGAGGCAGCAGCAGAATACGGTTTAGATCCCGTCTTGTTGGAGGCAATAATAGCGGTGGAATCCAACTTTGATGCAAATGCCCGTTCTCCCCAGGGTGCTGTTGGGCTGATGCAGTTAAATCCCTTTTTCTTTGAGCTAAACCAAAAGGAGCTCTTATCTCCCTATACCAATGTGATGACTGGTGCGGCGCACATAAGGGAGCTTTTGGATCTCTTTAACTGGGATTTAAGATTAGCCCTTGCCGCCTATAATGCAGGGGTCTCACAGGTGAGAAGATATCAAGGTGTTCCTCCGTTTCCCGACACAAAGGAATACATCAAGAAGGTCCTAAAGTACATGGAAGTTAGAAAAAACGTAGAAAGCCAGTTATTAAGGGGTGGATGATGGATACAAAAGAAAGTTCCCAATCTGAACTTATCGGGAAGGTTATAAGGCCAGGGTTATGCGTGGCATGCGGTGCATGTGTGGGATATTGTCCTTACTTGGAATATAAGGATGGCAGGATAGTGGTCTTGGACCAATGCCAAGTTCAAAAGGGCACATGCAATCTTATATGCCCACAGTTAAACCTCTTGAATCTGGGTATTGAAGAGGCGGAGGCAGATACAAATGAGAGATATCTAATGGCCAGGTCCACGGATCAAGAAATCCTCGCCTGTGTACAATACGGCGGGGTGGTGAGCAGCATAGTATCACACCTTTTGGAGGCCGGGGTTATTGATTCTGCTATCCTTACCAATAGGGGAGGGGAGGGGAGTAGCAGAGGGACCTTGGTTAGGTCAAAAAAAGAGGTCCTCTCCTGTGCAGGTTCCAGATACACTGCCTCTGGGACATTATCAGCCTTAAATTTGGCCTTAAAAAATGGAGAGAAAAAGATTGGAATCGTGGGTGTGCCCTGCCAAATGAAGGCAGTCTCTTTGATGGAGACACATGGGAGACTGGAAGGGGCCACGGTTCTTAAGATCGGTTTGTTTTGCACCTGGGCATTGGATTACAGGGCATTTGAAGTTCTTATGGCCGAAGTGAGTTTCAAACCCCACAAGTTCGACATCCCTCCTCCTCCTGCAAATGTGTTTGTGGTCCAAGGAAACGAAGAAAGGCTTCAGATCCCTTTGGAAAGACTAAGGCCTGCAATACAAAAGGGCTGCAGCATCTGCCCTGACATGACCTCACGATATGCAGACATATCAGTGGGAGCTGCTGAAGGCATAGAGGGATACAACACTGTGATTGTTTGGACAGATAAGGGGAAAGAGATATTGGATGAATGTGGCAAAAAAGGCCTCTTGGAATTGAGGCCATTGCCACAAGAAAACCTCTCACACTTAATGGAGGCCTCTCACAACAAGAAAAAGAGGGCCATAGTTAGACTCAAGGAAAGGGCGACCCATGAAGGTGCATAGCAAAGAATACAACAACAAGGTGTTGCTACTTCAAGGAAACGAGGCCATTGCAAGGGGTGCGTTGGAGGCAGGTGTTGCCTTTTGTGCAGGTTATCCTGGAAACCCATCCTCTGAGATAATAGAGACCTTGGCAGAGGCAGCCAAGGAACTAAGCATATATGTGGAGTGGTCTGTGAACGAAAAGGTGGCCTTGGAAGCTGCCACTGCGGCCTCCTTTGCAGGGGTCAGGTCCATTGTGACCATGAAACAAAATGGAGTGAATGTAGCCTCGGATTTTCTCACCAACCTTACACTTTCAGGCACAAAGGCCGGTATAGTACTGGTCACCTGTGATGACCCATCCAGTATCTCCAGCACCAATGAAGAGGATGCCAGGTGGTTTGCCAGGTTGGCAGATATTCCCGTGCTGGAGCCTTCCACGCCCCAAGAGGCATTGGAGTTGATAAAACAGGCCTTTGAACTGTCTGAAAAGATCCGAAATGTGGTGATACTAAGGAGTGTTAGCAGACTCTCACACACAAGGGCCAATGTGAAGGTAGGGGAATTAAAGGAGATTTCGCATAAGCCCTTCTTTGATCCCAAGGTGCCATTTCACACATTCCCTGTGGTCTTAAAGCATTTTCAGAGGCATGAAAAATTGGATGAGGCCTCCCAATGGGCAGAAACATGTGGCCACAATAAATACATCGGGCCAAAGGCCCCTGAGCTTTTGATCTGCACATCGGGGTGTGCCTTTACTTACGCAGCAGAGGCAGTGGATCTTTTAAATCTAAACAGCAGGGTGGGGATCCTAAAAATTTCAACAACCTATCCTTTGCCCAAGGCCCTGGTGAAAGGAGCCTTAAAACACTCAGCAAGGATCCTCTTCTTGGAGGATGTGGACCCATTTTTGGAAGAACAGATCAAGGCCTTAGCAGGGGAATTTTCCCAAGAGATAGGATCAAAGGAATTCATGGGCAGAACCACCGGTCATATCCCTGTTGCAGGAGAGATACTCCCAAGTACGGTGATCCAACTATTGGCAGGTTTGTTCAGGATAGCTTTACCCCACGAGGGTTACAGGGATAGGCTTTTAAAGCTCATATCCCAAAAGGTCCCTCCAAGGGAGTTTGGGTTTTGTCCTGGATGCCCCCACAGGGGTACCTATTACGCCATAAAAAAGGCTATTGCGTGGGATGATAGAGACGGTTTTGTGTCAGGGGACATAGGCTGTTACACCATGGGTATATGGCCCACTGGATTTAATATGGTAAAGTCTGTACACGCCATGGGTTCTGGCATAGGCTTGGCCTGTGGTTATGGGAAACTAAAGGAATTGGGCTTTGATCAGCCGGTGATTACTGTGTGCGGTGATTCCACCTTCTACCATGCAGCCCTACCTGGACTTGTTAATGCAAGGTTTAATAATGCAGATATCCTAATGATAGTCTTGGATAATTCAGCCACTGCCATGACAGGTTTTCAGCCTCATCCTGGTACTGGTGTCACTGCCTTGGGCGTTCCAACCACTCCCGTTGACATCGAGTCCTTGTGCAAGGCAATGGGGATGGATGCGGCTGTGATAGACCCTTATGATATAGGCTCTGCATCAGAGGTCATCTACAAGTACCTTAAAAGATCAGGCCCAAGGGTCCTGGTATCCAGAAGGAAATGTGCATTGGTACAGAATAGGGAGGGGGGCTTTCCCTATGTGATGGAGGTGGATAAGGCAAGGTGTAAAGGTGAATCCTGCGGATGTGGAAGATACTGCACAAGGGTATTTAGGTGTCCTGGACTGGTGTTTGACCCACAGGAGGGCAAGGCTAAGATAGATGAGGTGGTTTGTGTAGGCTGTGGAATCTGTAGCCTCATCTGCCCTCAAGGGGCCATAGTGAGGAGGGAGAGATGATCATGAACTTGGTAATAACAGGCGTTGGTGGCCAGGGTAACGTGCTTGCATCCCAGATATTAGGTTTGGCTGCAGTGAGGAAAGGGATGAAGGTTACCATAGGAGAGACCTTTGGGCTATCCCAAAGGGGTGGACCTGTGATGAGCCACGTGAGGTTTCACCAGCAGGAATATGTGGGCCCTGTGATCCCGCCCAATTCTGCCCATATTATCATGGGCTTGGAACCTCTGGAGACCATAAGGGTGCTACCTGAATTGGCCAATGAAGATACCATTGTGTTGGTAAACGAGCGGCCCATATATCCCCTCAATGTGATAGCAGGGGAGGTGGAATACCCGAATCCCATGTGGATTAAGGAAGTGATCCAGGAAAACACCAGGAAGTGCTATTGGGTAAACGCCACAAAAGAGGCAATGGCACTTGGGGCAGCAATATTTCTAAATTCAATAATGCTGGGTGCATTGACTTCCATAGAAAAATTCCCTTTAAAACCCAGTGATATACTCCAAATATTTGAGGAAAGATTTAAAGGAAGGCAATTGGACCTGAATAAGAAGGCCTTTGAGATGGGTATAGAATTGATAAAATAGAATTGATAAAAAGGTTTAAGAATTGAATGCAGACCTTCATATTCATTCAAAAGATTGCTCAGATGGCAAATGGAGTGTAAAAGAGATCCTAAATTATAGCCTTTCCAATTCCATAGAGCTTATCTCCATCACGGACCACGATTCCATTTCTTGTCAGGACATGGCAGCAAGTTATGCAGAGGAACTGGGCATTAAGTACATTACTGGAGTTGAGATAAGCATAAGATATACTCTGATCCTAAACAATATGAAGCTTGAAGGCCCACTTGATATATTAGGATATGGGTTTCAGATCTCCAATGCCCGTTTAAGGGAGAGCCTTTTTCTTTTGGCCCACCACAGGAGGCAAAGGATAAGAAGGATCCTTGAAAAGTTAAATGACAGGTTAAAAAAAGAAGGGCAAGTCCCTATAAAAGAAAAGGAAATAGAGCAAATGGAAGCCAATTTAGGCTCTTCCATTGGCAGGCCACATTTGGCTGATCTAATGGTGAAAATGGGGTATGTAAAGGATAGAACAGAGGCCTTCACCAAATATCTGGAGGAAGTTAATGTGGCAAAGTATCCTTTAAGCCTTGAGAAGGCATCAGGACTTATAAGGTCCGCAGGGGGTAAGGTTGTACTGGCGCACCCCAACGACCCAAACGGCACAAGTTTAAAGAAATTCTTTGAGGATATTAGGGAGCAATTGTCCCACATTGAAACACATATGCTTCCCTTCTTAGATGGCATTGAATGCTGGCATTCAAGACACGACAAAAGATCCGTTGAATTCTACTCTCACTTTGCAAAGGAACATGGCCTGCTCAGAACAGGAGGCTCTGATTGCCATCAAAACCCTGTGAGGATAGGTGCTATAAAGATACCCACAGAGGCAGTGGAAGAATTTTTAAGGAGCCTGGGGGATTTTAATGGAGATTGAAAGGATTCAAAATGAGCTTATCTCAGAGCTAATGAAGATGGGCGAAGACCCAAAACCAATACACACCCATATATCCCTTGTGATCTTGACAAAGGAACATGCCCTAAAGATCAAAAAGAATGTTAACCTCGGTTTCTTGGATTTCACAAGCCTTTCAAACAGACATTTCTACTGCCATCAAGAGCTAAGATTAAACAAGAGAATGGCTGAAGATATTTATCTGGATATTCTGCCTATCAGATACAGGGATGATAAAGTTACATTAAAGGGTGGTCCAGGTGATGTAATTGAATACGCTATCCTCATGAAGAGGATACCTGATGAGAATCTTATGAAGAATATTTTAAAGGCAGGAAGCATGTCTCTTCAACTGGTGGAGAGAATTGCACACCACATTGCACATTTTCATCTCAAAACCAAAACTAATGAACAGATCCTAAGATTTGGAACAGTTGATAACTTCAGGATAAATACTGATGAAAATTTTTCTCAGACTCAAAAATACATAGGAGTTACAATTGCAAAAAAGGAATGGGAATATCTAAAGAGCTGGACCGATAACTTTTATCTAAACAATAGATCCAAATTCGAACAAAGGATTAAAGAGAACAAGATAAAAGATTGCCATGGTGACCTTCACATGGAGCACATAGCCATTGTAGATGAAAAAGTGCTAATATTTGATTGCATTGAATTCAACGATCGCTTTAGATATGGGGATACTTTAAACGACATAGGCTTTTTGATTATGGATATGGAGTTTAATAATGCAAATAAGGAAGCAGAATTTTTATGGCAAAGCTATAAGAGCTTTACAAAAGAAGAAAATGTGGATGAACTCCTCACATTTTATAAGGTTTACAGGGCATATGTGAGGGGCAAGGTTACTTCTTTCCAGTTGGATGGTGTAAGTGATGAGAAGACCAGAGATGAGCTAACAACAAAGGCCAAGAGATATTTTTCACTGGCTTTAAGTTATGCAACTCAGATGAAGTATTAATTTGGTTGGCAGATAACAAATGTTTCTTTCAGAGCTTATAGAAGCACTATCTGAGGAATCCACTATTATGATGTGTGGTTTGCCTGCAAGCGGAAAAAGTACGGTTGCTAAACTGATATCCCAAGCCAAAGGCCATACTATACTAAACACAGACATGATCAGGCTTAGGATCTATGATAAGGAAGAGATTTTTGACTCACAAAAGGCAAGTGATTTAAGAAGAAGATACATGGTGTACGATGTGATGTTTAAGACTGCCAAAGAACTGATCATGAAAGGAGAGAGAGTGATATTGGATGGAACCTTTGTAAGGCAGGAGTTAAGAGTCAAGGCTGTTGAAATATTAGGCATATTGCTCCCAAATTTTTATTTGATCCAAACTATCTGTGGCGAATCAACAATTCTAGAACGGATCCATAATAGGCAAAACAAAGAATATGAAAGCAATGCCATCACCCAAGAAGCCTATTTCAACAATCTTAAGATATGGGAAGATGTTGACATCCTTGAGCTTAGAAATAAGGTTTCAAGTACCAAGTTTTCACTTTTTCAAGTGATAAGCACTGATTCAGATCCGTTAACTTGGGAGGTGAAAGGGGTTATTCAAAAAAAGGACTTAGTACATGCTTGGGAATGATTCATCCAAATTGGATACCTTAAGGTCTCAGATCCTAACAGGCAGAGGTGAGATACCGTGTGACTTGGTGTTAAAAAATGCCTATCTGATAGATGTCTTTACAGGTGACATCCACTTGACAGACATCGCTATACATGGAGACAGGATAGTTGGGATAGGAAGGGGTTATGAGGGTAGGGATACTGTGGAACTAAGGGGATCTTATGTGTGTCCTGGATTTATTGATGCCCATTTTCACATTGAAAGTACTATGCTCTTGCCATCCATCCTATCCAAGTATCTTTTGATGAATGGAACCACCTGTGTTGTTTCAGATCCCCATGAAATAGCCAATGTATTGGGGATAAAAGGTGTCTTGGGCATTATAAATGACTCCCAAAATGCGGTTATGGATTTCTATTTCACTGCACCCTCTTGTGTGCCTGCCACAGCACTTGAAACCTCAGGCAGTGCTATAACTCCTATGGAATTGACTCTCCTTTCCAAAGAGCCAAAGATAGTGGGGCTTTCTGAGGTGATGGACACACATGCTGTAATCAACGCAGAACCCACCATGCTACAAAAGCTATTGGTGTTTAGAGCTAGACACGGACATGCTCCCACCATGGCCGGAAAAGAGCTTATGGCCTATTTATCCGCAGGAATAGACTCTGATCACGAGACCATAGGCTATAAGGAAGGCCTTGAAAAACTGAGGGCAGGGATGTTTCTCATGATAAGAGAAGGCAGTACGGCCAAGAACTTGGAAGAGCTATTGCCCCTGATCACCCAGTCCACCTACATGAGGATCTGCTTTGTTTCAGACGACTTAGACCCTTCTGATCTACTGATGGAAGGACACCTTAACAGGATCCTTAGAAAGGCAGTGGCCCTTGGCCTTGATCCCGTAACCGCAGTGAGGCTTGTGACCATAAGCCCGGCCACCTATCTGGGATTTGTGGATAGGCTTGGCATCGGACCAGGTAGGATTGCAGACATGGTGATACTTGAGGATCTAAATAGTTTTAACGTAAGGGGCATGGTCAAGTCTGGAAAATACCTGGACAGGGATGCCCTAAGATCCATGGAGATACATAGCTTACCTGTTGAATACCTCAAAAAGGGTATAAACCTTGGAGAGCTTTCCCTTGAAAGACTAAGGATAAGGGCCAAAGGCCGAAGCATAAGGGTTATTGAAATGGTCCCAAACCAAGTAATAACCCGGCAATTGGTGGTGGAAGCTTTGGTGGAAGAGGGATATGTGGTCTCTGACACATCAAGGGACCTTTCAAAATTAGTGGTGGCAGAAAGGCACAGAGGTTCGGGCAACCTTGGAATAGGCTTTGTTAAAGGTTTTGGCCTGAGGGAAGGGGCCTTGGCAACCACCATTGCCCATGACTCACATAACATAGTATGCGTTGGAACAAGGGATGAGGATATTTTGAAGGCCATCTTAAGGCTAAAAGAACTGGGTGGTGGCATAGTGGTTGTAAATGGAAGGGTATTGGCAGAGCTACCCCTTCCATATGCTGGCCTTATGACCCATATGAAGATTGAAAGGCTTACTGATTTATTGAATAACCTCCATAGATCTGCAAAGGAATGTGGCATCTCTCTTCCTTCACCATTCATGACCCTTTCATTCCTTGCTCTGCCTGTGATACCTTACCTAAAGCTTACAGACAAAGGCCTTGTGGATGTGATGGAAGGCAAGATTGTGGACTTGTTTGTGTGAGGAAGCAATGCTTTTAAAAAACAAGAGGGTTGTAATAATCTATAAAGATAGCCAAGATGCCAAAGTTGAAACCCAAAATGTTCAGGACATCTTAGGAAGAAAGGGTATTGAGAGCATCACAATTGATCCTTCCCTACTAAAGCAATGCGAAACAGAAGCCACATGTGAGAAAAATAGATTTTCTGAAGTAGATTGTGTCATAGTACTTGGAGGTGATGGTACACTCCTTTCAGCATCCAGGGTATTCTCAAAACTAAATATCCCTGTTTTGGGAGTAAATATAGGAGGACTGGGTTTTCTCACAAGTGTCTCTAAAACTGATATCACACAAATTTTGAATGATATCGTTGAAAATAGAATTGATATAGAACCTCGGACAATGCTAATATGCAAGATAACCAAGAATAATGAGACAATAGAATACAATGCATTAAATGATGTCGTGATACACAAGGGAGGTGCATTAGCTCGAATAATTGACCTAAAACTTTACATTGATGGTGAAGAGTTGACTACATTTAGGGCAGATGGACTAATAATTTCCACTCCCACAGGATCTACAGCATATAACCTAAGTGCAGGTGGCCCAATTGTAACACCATCCTTAAATACTTTCATCTTAACCCCAATATGTCCATTCACCTTAACCAACAGGCCTTTGATCGTTCACGATGAAAGCACAATCAAAATAGAACTTGTAACAAGATCATATGAAGTTGTTACATTAACCATTGATGGCCAGGTTGGTGTTGACTTTTCAAAGGAAGATAATGTAATATTATCTAAGTCTGTGTACAAAACTTTGCTCATTCGACCCAAGGACTATAGTTTTTACAAGGTTCTGAAACGTAAATTGGGATGGGGAGGAGGGACCTATAATTCTGAGGATAAACGAAAGTGCAAGGGTGAAACTAAAGGTTGACCCTAAGGATATTATGTTTGTAAGCAACATACTGATGGGCTATGATGGCATGGTATTGCTTAAGACCATTAGTGAGAAAGATGGAATTGTTGAGTTGATGGTGTCGCCTGGGTGCGAAGAGCAGGTTATTCAGATAATAAATTCATTGGGGATTGCAAAAATATTGTAGGCTAAGATGAAAGGTAGGTTTTATATTTTCACTTTTGGCTGTCAAATGAATGAATACGATTCAGAATACCTGAGGAGGCTCCTTTTAAGATCAGGCTGGGAACAGGCTGAATCCATGGTGGATGCTGATCTCATAATGGTAAATACATGCACAGTAAGGAAGAAGCCTGAGATAAAGGCACTGAGCCTCATAGGTAGACTGTGTCAACTCAAGAAAAAAAATCAAAATTTAAAAATAGGCCTAATGGGTTGTCTGGCAGAGCACAAAGGTGAAGAGATATTTTCAAGGTATCCAGGGGTTAATTTTGTAATTGGCCCTGGTAGTTTGTCTGAGATCTCCAGGGTAATCCAAGAGAATAATCTAAACAAAAGGTTCTTGGCCAAGGGCATCAAATCAATACCATGTCTTCCACCTGTTGATGTGAGGGAAAAAAAGGTTACAGCCTTTGTATCAATAATGCAAGGTTGTAACAATTATTGTAGCTATTGTGTTGTACCATATGTGAGAGGACCTGAGAGGAGTAGAAATTATAGGGAAATAATCGCTGAAATCGAACTTTTGGTAGAGGAGGGTGTAAAAGAAATAACTCTTTTAGGACAAAATGTGAACTCTTACCTTTGGAATGATTCAATAATGGTGAGGTTTCCCGATCTTTTGCGCATGATATCCGGGGTGGATGGCCTGAAACGCATAAGGTTTACCACATCCCATCCCAAGGACCTTACAGATGAGCTCATATCATGCTTTAAAGATATACCAATACTATGTAATCACATACATCTTCCTTTTCAAGCAGGCTCCAATAGGATATTATCAGAAATGGGCAGAAGTTACACAAGGGAACATTACCTCAACCTTGTGGGTAAATTGAGGGAGGCATGTCCTGATATTTCTATTACAACAGATGTGATGGTAGGTTTCCCAGGGGAGACAGAAAAAGACTTTCAAGATACCTTAGACCTGATGGAAAGGGTTCAATTTGACATGGCATTTTCCTTTAAATATTCCGACAGAGAAGGCACAAGGGCCTACCACATGACAAACAAGGTACCAGAGGAGGAAAAAATTAGGAGGCTTTCCGTATTACAGGAGCTTCAAAAGAATATCACCCTGGAGAAGAACAGAAAAATGGTAGGAAAGGTCTTTGAAGTATTGGTGGAAGGAAAAAGCAAGGACGGGCTCTTGTGGATGGGAAGAACTACGAACAACAAGATCGTGAATTTCAGGTGCGACCATTCTCCAGAAGGAGATTTCTTAAATGTCAAGATCACCGAGGCCTTAAACAATAGCCTCAGGGGAGAAGCTGTATAGCGAGGGAGATATGGAAACAGAAACTCAAGGGAAAAGGGTGCTCGTGGTGGACGACGAGCCTTTTTTAGTGGAGATAATGAAAGAAAGCCTAAGTCTAATAGGTCTTGAGGTGTTGGAGGCATATACTGGCACTGAGGCATTAAAGATCCTAACAAACAACGATGTGGATATGCTGGTGACGGATCTTAGTCTTCCTGACATCAATGGCTTAGAGCTTATCAGCCAAGGGAAAAAGATAAAACCTGATCTGATATGTATTGGCGTTACCGGACATGTGAGGGAATATAAGTACATTGATGTTATAAAGGCAGGTGCGATTGATTTCATAAAGAAACCCTTTGACATTGAAGAGCTACAGGTAAAAGTGATGAGGGCCTTTTCTGAAAGAAGACATATTAAAGAACTTCAAAGACTTAGCCAGACAGATCCTCTCACAGGCCTTCTAAACAGGAGAAGCTTTTTTCAAAAGCTAAGGGATGAGATAAAACGTTCAGGCAGACAAGGCTCTAAGCTCTCTGTGATGATGCTGGATCTGGATGGCTTTAAGGAAATCAATGACACAAAGGGGCATCTGGAAGGAGACAGAATCCTAAAAGAATCGGCAAAGATCATCCGCTCAAAGATAAGGGATGGTGTAGATGTTGCTGCCAGATATGGAGGGGATGAATTTTCCATTATGTTGGTGGACGCTCCTGAAAGTGTATTAAACAGGATTGCCAATCGTATAAAGGCAGATATATCCAAGAATCTGGAATGCGGGCTAAGCATAGGGTATGCAACTTACAAAAATGGAGAATCGGCAGAAGACCTGGTAAGCGAGGCGGATAAGAACCTTTACACGGACAAAAAGAAAAACAAGATGGCCAGGGCCGCTGAGTTAGTTGCCGAGCAGAATTTGATTCCGATAAGAGATATTATGTAAACTATTGTGTATATCTTTTTTGGTTGACACCTCCCTATTATGGTTGTAAAACCCCACAGATCAAATCGCTGGGAGGCTGATATATAATGGGTAGTGTGGTAAAGAAACGGAGAAAAAAGATCAGGAAGCACAAGTACCGCAAGATGAGAAAGCTGATGAGGCACAAGAAGTAAGGCTTAGGCAGAAGCCTATCCTAAATACTGCAAAAAAAGAGGCAGCCCAATGAGGGCTGCCTCTCTCGGTCTCATAGCCAGTTATTTCTTACTATAGTCGTACCAACCCGCTCCTGTCTTTCTACCCAACCTACCTGCCTTTACCATGCTCTTAAGCAGATTGGGCGCCACCCATTTTAACTCTTTGTTCAGTTCCTTGTAAAAATAGTCTGTGACATAGAGGGCAATATCCACGCCCGTTAGATCCATGAGCTCAAAAGGCCCCATTGGGTAGTTCAAGCCATTCTTTACTGCAATATCCACATCTTCTATGGTGGCTATACCCTCTTCCACTATCTTGATGGCTTCTATAAAATGAGGGATCATTATCCTGTTTACAATAAACCCAGGGCTATCCTTCTTTACCTCCACAGTTATCTTCCCCATCTTCTTTGCAAGGTCTGTGGTAATCTTGATGGTCTCGTCACTTGTGAAATAGCCTCTTATTATCTCCACAAGCTTCATCAAAGGTACTGGGTTAAAGAAGTGCATCCCACACACCTTATCGGGTCTTTTTGTGGCAGTGGATATTTCAGTAATGGACATGGAAGAGGTATTGGTTGCAATGATCACCTCAGGCCTTAGAAGCTCGTCCAATTCTTTAAAAACCTTCTTCTTAAGATCCATGTCCTCGATTACTGCCTCCACCACAAAATCGCAGTCCTTGAGGTCTGCCATTGAAGTGGTGCCCTTTATCCTGCCCAATATCTGCTCTTTTTGTTCCTGGGAGAGCTTGCCCTTTTCAACACTCTTGGAAAGGAAGGAATTTATACCTTTCAATCCCTTCTCCACAAACCTCTCCTCCACATCTCTCATCACAACATCACAACCTATCTGGGCAGCGACTTGGGCTATTCCACTTCCCATGGTACCTGCGCCCACAACACCTACCTTCTTGATCTCCATAACCACTAACACCTCCTTTTTATGTTATACAGAGTCAACCCTCACCACTTCGGGTACCTCTGATCTTATGACCCTTTCAATACCCATCTTCAGTGTCATGGTGGACATAGGGCAACCCCCACAGGCACCTTTAAGCTGCACCTTTACGATCCCATCTTCCGACACATCCACCAGCGCCACATCTCCACCGTCTGCCTGAAGTGACGGCCTAACCTTGTTAAGTGCTTGCTCAACCTTTTGCCTTAGATTCATTTTTTCCCTCCTGATTTATCAATGCATTTAACTCCCGTTAAAAAAATTCCCCCTCGGCTCATATACTCCAAGATCTATCCAAAGAACAACCTCTTCCTCCTGTCCAGATACGAGGCCAGGCCTTTGGAATCCTTTGGACTCCACCCAAGGGAATATTCCCACACATCGTCTGATTCCATGCAGAGATAGAGGCCAATGTCCTTGTACCAGGAGTTGAGCTCTTCTGCAATAAATTTATAAAGCCCGATCCTTATGGGTTTAAAAAGCCTAAGTTTCCCATCCAGGCCTAAGGTATACTCTCCCAAAAGAACAAGACTTTTTTCCCCCCTCCTTCTCATATTTTCCATCAAACCAGGCATAAATCGGATGGCTCCCAAACTCACCCAGATAATCCCCTTTGGATCCAGCCTTTCTTTCATCAACTCTATGGTCTTTAAATAGCCCTCCTGCCAGTTAGGATATTCAAATATGGGATCAAAATGTAGGCCAATAACATACCCCTCCTTCTGACAGATCCTGGCAGCCTCGATCCTGGTCTTTATATCAGGGGTCCCCTTTTCCTCCCAATCCCATACATCCTTACTGTTCAAGGACCAGGAGACCACAATGTTTTTCCTTACCTTCAACTTCAATAGGTTCCCTATGTTGACGGACTTGGTTTTTAATTCCAGCAAGAGATGGTCCCTTTGAGCAAACTCCTGGCATAAGTGTGTGCTCCATCCATACCTATGGTCCAATGCTAGGCTATCTGTGAATTCTCCTGTTCCAATCCTAAGCATACGGCCTTTATCTTGATCCAATTCTTTAAGTATGTTTGGTAATTCACGAAAAAAATTTGTATAGACTAAAACCCTATGGTGCTGAAAATAGGAATTGAGTATACAATACTTGCACCCATACACACAATTTTCTCCTGTGCGTAGCACCCAATACCCACAACAGATATAGTTCTTTGTGCCTGGGCAAGGCCTTAGAAATCTACCTTTATATTCAGTTTCGTATAACTCCAATCTCCCTCCCACTAAATGCCCACATACCCTGGCTTTGTATAAGGCTTCACATGCCAAAGGATATGTGCTAATATACCGCAGTTCAAACTTAATTACCATAAAATCTCAGAGGGATAGCCAATGAAGTTTAAAATTGTGTTAACTATTTTAACTTGCCTCCTGAATTTCTTATTATTTTTACCTGGTTTTGCCATGGCCAAGCCCTGCTTTGAAATGGATATCAGGCTTGTTGAGCCTACCCAAGGGATTATCTCAGAGGCAAAGGCCCTTGTAAATGTGGAATCCAAGTTAATGGCCTTACCCAAAGGTATTGTGTTAAAATGGCTCCAAAGCCCCTCTTCCTTTTTAGAGATGGAGACAGGACACCAGGGTCTAAGAGAGCTTGAGCTCTTTAGCCAAGACTCTGAGGCCATTGTTGTAACATTCCAAGAGGTGGATCCTAATATAGCTCGGATACTTAAATCTAACAAGAATTTGGCCTGTCAGGTTGGTAATATTCGTCTATCAAACCCTACCAAGAAAAAAGAAAATAGAGCAATAATTGATACCTTAGTGGAGGAACTTCAGTCCCAAACTTTAATGGATTCTCAAGATCTCAGTATAGCAAAAAGATATCTATTTTTTGCAAATTCATATCTTGATACGGGAAATTGTTCAGATGCAATTTTTGAATATGAAAATGCAATTAAATACTGGCCCAATTCATTTGAGGCATGGAAAGGTCTTGCAAAATGTTATCAGAAGCTTGAAAAGTATGATGAGTTGAAAAAAGCATTAGAGAGATGTTTCAATATCAATCCCTTCGAAAAAGAGCTTTATTTCATATATGCTGCTTTTCAGATCAAGATTCAAGATTTTGAAGCCCTCAGAAATATACTAATGAAGGCATTTTTTATATATCCAAATGATCCTAATGTATTGTATCATCTTGGGATATCAATGTATTTGTCAGGCGACAGCAAAGGAGCCGAACGTTTCTATAAAAGACTGTTAGCCTTGGATAAGGAAAAGGCCAAAAATCTATACGATCTTTTACACTAACCGATATGTATAACTTAGCCCTAACCTTGAACTTTGAACTTTTCTAAGAACCTTTCTAACTGCGCTTGCCTTTCTCTCACTCAAGAAACCCTATAGACCCTTCAGGCCTAAATTACCAACTCTTTTTCACTCCCCTACCCTTCTACGCTCCTCTCTCCCACCAAACCCAATAAACTCAACAAACCCAATAAACCCAGCTACGGATATATCTCCACAGTGGTGCCTTCTTCCACCAGATTCCATACCTCGTCTATTTCTTGATTTGTCAAAGCAATACACCCCTGAGTCCAGTCTTGATTCCTGTGTCTTTTACCTAAGGCAAGCATATTCTTGGGTAGGCCGTGTATCATGATCATCCCACCTGGTTTCACCTTCATCCGCTGGGCCTCCAATAAATCCCTTTCGTTTGGGTAGGATATTTTTAGGCTCTTGTAATAATGGCTTTTGGTATTTTTTGCCTCCACCTGGTAAACACCTTCAGGCGTCCTTCCGTCTCCTTCCATGAATTTATGACCCTTAGGATTCCAGCCCAGGGCCACTCGATATGCCCTTATTATCTCAGGCCCTTTCATAAGGAGCATGACCCTTTTGGACTTTAGGATTATAATCCTATCAACACTCTCACAAAAACCCCAACTAACAAAGGCCAACCAACATACGGAAAAGACACAAACCAATAGCCACCTCTTCAATCCTTCTCCTCCTTCCCAAGGCTTCAGAAAAACCCTTTAACCTTTGTTCATTTATATTTCAAGGTCCAGTTTAAAAACTTCCACTTGAGGAGCATTTAGATCGGTGCCAAAATAAATGCAACAAATCCATAGGGGAGGATGAGATGATGCTGCTTGAGAGAGGAGAACTGAGGGACTTAATGGAATTTAGGGCAAAGGAAGGGAACAAGATCCTCACTCTTTACCTGAACATTGACCCATTAAAGCCCAGCAACGCGAGGGGCGGCTTTAAGGTGGTACTCCAAGAACTCCTGAATAAGGCAGAAAAGCAGGCGGAAAGTCAAAAGGAAGAGGAACTATTTGCTCAAGAGAGGTCTTTGATCGAAAGATATGTGGAGCATCTCATCCCAAAGCAAAAGACCCTAGTGGCCTTTTTGGACACTGAAGACGGTTTACAGGTGATGGAACAGCTCCCTGTGGAGATCCCCAACCAGGTGTATTTCAGGGATTATCCTGTGTTAAGGCCCATCCTTGAACTGCTGGACAGTTCAGAAACATATCTATTGTGTAGTTTGGACAGGGAAAAGGCTCGATTCCTAAGGCTTTTTTTGGGGACCGTTACAGAATTAAAGGAGATCAGCTCCCAACCACCCGTTAAGCATAGACAGACCTCCGGCACAGATCATATGAGGAGTCAGATGGTGTTACAGAGGAGAGCCGCTGCTTGGAGCAACCGTTTCCTAAAAGAGGCGGCTGAGGAGGCCTGGGATCTATATGAAAAACACGCCATAGATCAACTCATACTGGCCGGGACCGAGGAGGCAGTTTCTGAGTTTCGAAGGATTTTACCCCGAAACTTGAGCCAAAGGATAATCGGACAGGTAAAGCTTCCCACCAATGCCAAGCCCCAAGACATAATGGAGGCGTGTTATTTCATCATTAAAGAAAGGGAGCAAAGGGCAGAGGAGGCCTTGGTGACGGATTTGGTAACATCTGCCCAAAAGGGAGACAAGGCAGTCCTGGGGGTAAATGCCACCATCAATGCCATAAATGAAGGAAGGGTTTATCTCCTGATCTATCCCAATGGATATTCCATAGAAGGTTTTAGATGTAGCCTTTGCGAGGTCATACTGGATCATATCCCCCAAGATGGAAAGTGCCCTTATTGCCAAGAGAGGTGCCATAGCATTGAAAACCTGATACTCGAGGCCTCAGAAAAGGTGTTTGAAATAGGTGGAAAGGTGATTGCCATAAAGGAACCTGTGCAGATTGAGAAGCTTGTAAACTCAGGCATTTTGGGAGCATTCTTGAGATAACACAAAAGGACAGATCCCATGGATTACGAGATAATCTATAAAAACGCCCAAGAACTGCTAAGTGAAGTGCCAAAGGAGGTTACTGTGGTGCTGGCTGCCAAGGGCAGGTCGGCAAAAGAGGTTGAGGCTGCAATTGATGCAGGCATAAGAATCGTCGGACACAATTATGTGAAAGAGGCAGAAGCCCACAAGGCCCTCCTGCCTCACATTGAATTTCATCTCATAGGCCACCTACAAACAAATAAGGCCAAGAAGGCCATTGATATCTTCAATATGATACAGACCCTTGATTCCATAAAACTCGCCTTGGAACTTCAGAAACAGTGCCAGATAAAGAACATCACCAAAGATGTATTGATAGAGATAAACAGCGGAAGAGAGGCTCAAAAAGCAGGCGTACTACCAGAAGATCTCAAAGGATTCCTAACTGAATTAAGGGATTTTGACAGGATTCATGTGAGAGGGCTTATGACTATGGGGCCATATCTAAAAGATCCCGAAGAAATAAGACCTTATTTTAGACTTACCAAGGAACTTTTTTGGGATCTACGCACAGAAAATCTTCCTAATGTTGATATGGAAATACTATCTATGGGAATGTCTGATTCATATAAGATAGCCATCCAGGAAGGTGCAAATATGGTAAGAATCGGGACCAAGATATTTGGTCCCAGGACTAACTATGGCATACATTGAAGAGTTTATAAGAAGATATGTTGGAAAGGCGATCAATGATTTTAAGCTGATAGATCCCAACGAAGAAATTCTCGTCGGAATTTCAGGTAAAGATAGTATTGCAATGTACCTTGCGTTAAAAGAGAGGCTTTCTCATATACCAATCACCTATAAATTGCACCCGGTTCATGTGGATCTTGGATTTGACGGAGATTATACCAACCAATTCTTAAGAGTAACAAAGCAACATGGCATAGACTGCCATGTAATAAGAACTCAAATAGGGATTATAGCACATAGTAGTATTAACAGGGAAAATCCATGTTTTTTATGCGCATGGAACAGGAGAAAGATACTCTTTGAAGAGGCAGAAAGTAGAGGTATTAAAAAGATTGCCCTGGGACATAACAGGGACGATGCCATTGCAACATTTCTAATGAACCTATTTTATGCAGGAAAGATATCTCCCCTCTACCCAAAACAGGTGTTTTTTGGGGGAAGGATCACAATCATCCGTCCCTTTTATATGATACCCGAAGAGCATATTTCAAGGTTTGTAAAGAAAAGAGGACTAAATCTGCCCGAATCCCCCTGCCCCACCTCAAAGAAGAGCAAGAGGAAGCAAATTAATGAACTACTAAAACTATTTTCCATAACTAACGAAAAGGTGAAAGGAAATATCTTCAGGGCAACCCTAAAATTTCTTAGAGATGATAGTTTTTGATTATTCTTTGAAAATTTTTCTTGAAAAGCGATTTTTATTTGATATACAGCATCCTCAAGGCTTGGGATATGGTTGGGTTTTAAAGACCTTTCACCATCAATAAAATTAAGGAGGATGGAATGAACAAGGGTGATCTTGTAAACGAGGTGGCTAAGGAAATTGGGAACAAAAAGACCGCCCAAAAGGCAGTGGACGCAGTCTTTGATGCCATCGTTAAGGCCTTAAACCGGAATGATAAGGTATCTCTTGTGGGCTTTGGAACCTTTAAGGTGGACGAAAGAAAGGCAAGGAAAGGTCGTAACCCCAAGACAAAGGAAGAAATTGACATCCCTGCCAAAAAGGTCCCAAAATTCATTCCAGGGAAGATGTTAAAGGATGCTGTAACATAATAGGCAGCCATATCCTCTTTTAAATTATAACTGCACAAAAACCCTTATTGGGAGTTCTGCCTAATAAGGGTTTTTTTACTCAGGTGTACCTTGGAGATAATCGGTAAGGTTGAAAAGATTAGATATGTGAGCCCTGACCAAAGGTTTATGGTTATCAAGGTGAGGGATAACCAAAGTGCACAACTTATAACTGCAATAGGTCAACTCTCAGGTGTGCCCATTGGTGAGCTGATAAAACTGGTGGGAAACTGGGAAAATCACCCTAAATACGGACTTAGATTCAAGGTGGAAGAGTACTTCCTTCAGTACCCCAACCTACCCCAGAAGATCCAAAAATACCTTGCCTCAGGAATCATCAAAGGAGTAGGTCCTGCCACTGCAAAAAAGATAGTGGAGGTATTCGGTGAAAACACCCTTGATGTGATGGAAGAAAACCCTGATGAACTACTTAAAGTAAGTGGGATAACACCCAAAAAACTTGAGAGGATTAAGGAGTCATTTCAGATTCAAAGGGGGCTCAAACATCTGATATTTTTCCTGAACTCACACGATCTCCCCTCAAGTCTTGGCTTTAGGCTTTACAAGCAATACGGAACTGCTGCCTTAGCTCTCCTAAAGGAGGACCCTTACAGATTGGCCTTGGAGGTGCCGGGGATTGGTTTTTTAAAGGCAGATGGTATTGCAAAGGCATTAGGCTATTCAAAGGACTCCATTTCCAGGCTAAAGGCAGGGATTATCTATACCCTTTCCACAAAGACAGAAGAAGGCCACAGCTTTTACCCCCGTGAGATGCTTTTAAAGGAATCCAGCCAGTTATTGGAGGCGGATCCCTTAAAGACTGAGCATGCCCTAAATAAACTCCTGGAGGAAGAAGGCATTGTGGAAAAGGAGATAAAGGAGACGGGAAGGGTTATCTACCTCAAAAACCTTTACATCTCAGAGTCATATGTGGCCAAAAGAATCGCATTGATGCTGGATGTGGATAGGATAAAGTCACTGCCATTTTCCCAGCCTTTAAAGCCCCTGGAGGCATCCTATCTAAACGAAGAACAGCTTGAGGCAGTTAGGTTTGCCTTCTCCAAAAGGATCTTTCTCATAACAGGCGGGCCAGGAACTGGAAAGACCACTGTATTAAAAACCATCGTAAGGCTATTGAATTCCGTTGGACAAAAGGTGGTCCTCACAGCACCCACAGGAAGGGCAGCCAAGAGGATGGGAGAGGTCTCAGGCGAAGAAGCAAAGACCATCCACAGGCTCTTGGGATGGAATCCAGAGACCAGCTCCTTCATCCACAACGAAAGGAATCCCCTCAAGGCAGATGTGATAATAATAGATGAGGCCTCAATGATGGATATTACCCTATTTGCCCATCTATTGAGGGCACTGCCCCAGGGCACCCGTTTGATCCTGGTGGGAGACAAGGATCAACTTCCACCAGTGGGGCCTGGGAATCCTTTCACAGATCTGATAGACAACCAAATGGTACCTGCAGTGAGGCTTACAAAGGTGTATAGGCAGGAAGAAGGCCTATTGCTGTTAAACACCCATCGCATAAATCAAGGTCTCTTTCCTATTATAAGACAAAGGCACGGTGGAGATTTCCTATTCTTTCACGAGGAAGATCCCCAAAAGGCATATCAGTTTATACTTGAACTTGCCATAAAAAGGATACCCAATGAATACGGCCTTGATCCTGTTGATTCATTACAGGTCCTAAGCCCCATGAAAAAGGGAATCTTGGGAACAGAAAACATAACACTGGGCCTACAAAACCTACTGAATCCAAAAAGGGGGGACGGAAATAAAGATAAGTTGGATATCAGGCTGGGTGATAAGGTCATGCAAATAAGGAATAACTATGAGAAGGATGTGTATAATGGCGATATAGGTAGGGTGAAAGAGATAAATCTGGATGAAGGTGTAGCTTTGATATCCTTTTATGGAAGAGATATACCCTATAACTTCACAGAATTGGATGAACTCACCTTAGCTTATTGTATATCAGTACACAAGTCACAAGGTAGTGAGTATCCTGCGGTGATACTTACATTAAGCACCCATCATTATCCCCTTCTTCAAAGAAATCTAGTTTATACAGCAATTACAAGGGCAAAAAAATTGGCAATAATCGTCGGTACAAAGAAGGCCATTGCGATGGCAATAAAAAATGATAAACCCATAAAAAGGTTTTCGGGATTGAATAGTTGGTTAAACGCAGTAGAATAGCAGATGTACTCAATGAAGAGAACCTATAGAAAGTGGGTTAATGTAGAAGATCTAAGAAAATTTGAAATAAAAATCCAGCAGACAGATCTTTTGATCCTTGCAGACCGGTTATTGGAAAAGGAAGCAATTCACTACACCCTGGAGGCAAGGAGGCAGATTGAAGAGTATATACAACAAAGGCCAGAGTTTCTCACTTCCCTATTACCCTTGGAATCAGATGATCTTGCGCCACCCATTGTAAGGGAAATGCTTGAGGCTGCAAAATCCTTTGGAGTGGGACCCATGGCAGCTGTGGCAGGTGCCATTGCCCATTATGTGGGTGAGGCCTTGCTCAGACACACACAAGAGGTGATAGTGGAAAACGGCGGAGACATATATGCCTTTTTAAACAGGCCTCTCAAGGTTTCCCTCCTACCTTGGATTAAAAGGGAGAAAGACCTTCTTAAGGTGGAACTGGCCCAAGATACCATGCCCATTAGCATATGTAGCTCCTCTTCCAAGATAGGGCACTCCCTTTCCCTGGGTGAAGGTGATCTGGCATGCGTTATTTCGCCATCGGGCGCCATGGCAGATGCAGCAGCCACCATGGCAGGTAATCTCCTCAAAAAAGGCAAAAACCCCCAAGGCCTTGTGAAAGAGCTAAGCAAAAATCCCTGTATATTAGGAGGTGTATTGGTATTCAACGGTCAGGTTACCCTTTGGGGAAAGATCAAAATAATCCACTAGCCTTACTTTAACCCTGAGTGAGCCTCACCCACCAGCTCTTCCTACTTGGGAGGTGAGGCAGGTATAAATTTAAGGATTAGAGCTCGTATAATGTTTCATCCACAAAGGGTCTACTTCTTTTTGCTGCTGCAGAGCCTTTCTCTTTAAAGGAGAACAGATCCTCTTCTGACTCAAAGGCATCTTTCATATCCTCTTCAATGGCCTCTAAGTCTTCCCCCCTTTCCATTCGAGAAAGGGCCTCGTCCATCTTAGGACCCAATTCAAGCCCTGCAGCCTGGCTAACCTTTCTCATGAGCAGGGCAGCTTGTTTGGGATCATCTTCCTTTATGTTTTGTGCCTCCCTTGCGAGCAGATCCATGGCCCTTGCAAACCTTGCCTCATCCAAATCAGGATAGGGGTTTCCCTCTGTGTCCTTCAGGTTACCTCCCCTTCTAAAAACAGACATCTGTCTTATGAGCTCAGGCCTATTGCACTTGGGGCAAGAGGGGATCTTTTGTGTGTTTACCCGTTTGGAGAAGAAGTTGAATACGGTGTTACAGTCGGGGCAGTAAAATTCGTAAATGGGCATCTACCTCCTCCCGATTGGAATTTTGGGAAATAATATGTCATTGAGGGTTCTTCATCAAGATGTGCAGGTTTTGGGCTTGTCATCCATTGGCGGTCTGTTATATTTGGGCTTGAGCCTATTGTTCAGGTTGTGGTGAGGCCATAAAAACATGGAAATGGTGGCGGGTGAGGCATAGATTGGGAACCAAGATCATGGTACTTTCAGACACACATCTCCATGAGCTTAGTCCTCATTTGGAAGAGCTATATGAAAGATACTTGAAAGATGCTGACCTAATAGTGCACGCAGGGGATGTGGTCTCACAAGTGGTGTTGGACTATCTGTCTCAGAAGCCGCTGAAGGTAGTGGCAGGCAATATGGACCCCTTTGAAATAAAGGAGGCATATCCTTCCAAGCTCACATTTCAGGTGGGATCGTTTAGGTTTGGATTGATTCATGGCTGGGGTGCAGCGTGGGACCTTCCCAATAGGGTGCTAAGGGAGTTTACGGATGTGCAGGTGCTAATATTTGGGCACTCCCACGAGCCTTACTGCGAATATAAGAAAGAGGTCTTGCTTTTTAACCCAGGGGCTGCAAACCTTAGGAAAAAGGGGGCTTTGGCAGGTAGCATTGGGGTGATAGAGGTTTCTTCTAAGATAGAGGCAAGGATTATCAAGATCTGAGGTGAGTTATGGAGACATTGTGGGCACCGTGGAGGATGTCGTACATACTAGGAGAGGAAAAGAAAGAAGGTTGTATCTTCTGCCCAGGGGAAGATAGGTCAAGAGACAAAGACCGTCTTATTTTGTATGTGGACGAATATGTGATGGTAATGATGAACAAATTTCCGTATGTGAACGGCCATTTGCTGGTTGCACCATTTAGGCATGTCAAAGATTTTGAGGGCTTGGACGATAAAGAGATATTAAATCTTACCAAGATGGTCAAGAATACCATAGCAATCTTAAGGAAGCTCATGAATCCTGATGGTTTCAATATAGGAATAAATCTCGGCAAAGTTGCAGGAGCTGGGGTGGAGGAACACTTGCACTATCACATTGTTCCAAGGTGGTATGGCGACACTAATTTTATGACTGTCCTTGCAGATGTAAGGGTTATCCCAGAACATATAAAACAAACTTATGAGAAGCTTTATCCACTATTTCAAAAACATCAAGGAGGTAGCTAACATGAAGTATTTTAAAGGTATTTTGCTTAGTATCATTGGCTTGATAGTGCTTGTGGCGGCAATTCAAAATTACCAGGCCTTTTCCACATCTGTACAGTTTAGGTTAAACATACTAATTTTCAAAGCAGAGACCCCTTCCCTTTCGATATTTGCAATATCAATCATCTGTTTCCTATTGGGTGTCGTGGTCACTGCCATGTTTGGGATAGCAGATAATCTGAGGCTCAGAAAGCGACTTAGGGATGCTACAAAGGCACAAGCAAGTTCATTACAACCATCATATGAGCAAAAGAGTACTCAAAGCACACAATAGGAAATTTATTCTTTGCATATGACTCAAGGCCAACTGGAAACACCCATGTTCAGGCAGTATCTCCAGGTGAAGGAGAGGTACAAGGACTGCATAGTGTTCTTTAGAATGGGTGATTTTTATGAGATGTTCTTTGAGGATGCAGAGATCGCCTCAAGGATCCTGGGGATAACACTCACCTCCAGGGGTGAATATGGTGGAAAGAAAGTGCCCATGGCAGGTGTGCCTTACCATTCTGCAAAGCCGTACCTTGGGAAACTCTTGGCTCAGGGTTACAAGGTGGCCATATGCGAACAACTTGAGGATCCCAAACTTGCTAAGGGTCTTGTGAAGAGAGATGTGATCAGGGTGGTGACTCCTGGCTCTGTGGTGGATGAAGGGATCTTGGAAGACTCCAAGAATCTTTTCATAGCCTCTATATGGGGAGTGGAGCCAGAGATAGGCCTTGCCCATGTGGACTTGAGCACCGGGCTTTTTATGGTGAGCCAGATCTCCAACAAATCCCATGTGAAAGAAGAACTTCAAAGACTTTCTCCTGCTGAGGTCTTGCTTCCCGATTCTCTTTTGAAGGAGTGGGAAGAGGCCCTAAGGCCTTATAGGGTGGAGGTCTTGGATCCAATCCAGTACCATCCGGATCAAGCCCAAGATGTGTTGAAGGAGCATTTTAGGGTGAGATCCTTAAAGGGCCTTGGGATAGAACATCTTTTCAGTGCGGTATGTGCCTCAGCTGCACTTCTGAAGTATCTCAGTCTGACCCAGAAGACCCACCTTGACCACATCACAGACCTTAGGTTCTATAACCTGTCCCAGTTTATGATACTGGACCCCACCTGTCTGAGGGACCTGGAGATCATAAGGAATCCCAGGACGAATACAGAGGAAGACACCCTGGTTTCTGTTATGGACAAGGCCCAAACTCCCATGGGTAAAAGGCTTTTAAGACAATGGATCATAAGACCCCTTTTGGATCCCAATGCCATTGAATCTCGGCTGGATGCCGTGGAAGGCCTGGTACAAAAAAGGCAGTTGAAAAAAAGGCTTAGGGAACTACTCACTAAGATGCCTGACCTGGAAAGGATAAATGCCAGGGTTGCCATGGCAAGGGCCAGTCCAAGGGATCTAATAGCCCTAAAGGAAGGGCTGAAAAATGTGCCCAGACTAAAAGAGGCCCTTGGGGAGATTCCCTTAAAGGGCCTTTTGACGCATATCCTGGACAGATTGGACCCCATAGGAGAAGTGCTTGAGCTGGTGGAAAAGGCCATTTCAGAGGATGCCCCAAGCCTTCCCAAAGAGATGGGGATCATAAAGGAAGGGTTCAATTTAGAACTGGACAGGCTCATAGGGATAATGAGAGATGGCAGGAACTGGATCGCAGGCTTTGTGAAAACAGAGCAGGAAAGAACAGGGATTCCAAACCTAAGGGTGGGCTACAACAAGGTGTTTGGCTATTACATAGAGGTTACAAGGTCTTACCTCCATCTGGTGCCCAAGGACTATGTAAGGAAGCAAACCCTTGCCAACGCAGAGAGATTCATAAATCAAGAGCTGAAGGAACGGGAGGAACAAGTCCTCACTGCGGAGGAAAGGCGCATTGAGCTGGAGGCACAGCTATTCGGTGAGGTGCAGAAAGAGGTGGCAAGGCACTCAAAAAGGATAGCCTCCCTGGCAGGTGCCATAGGTGAGCTGGATGTGGTCCTTGGTCTGGCAGAACTTGCATCGGAAAACAGGTATGTGAGGCCCACCATAGTGGAAGAGCCCATAGTGGATATAAGAGAAGGAAGGCACCCTGTGTTGGAAAAGAAATTAGGCCTTGAGCCCTTTGTACCCAACGATCTTTCCTTGGACGGCAGCAAGAAGCAAATCCTAATCATTACAGGCCCCAACATGGCAGGAAAGTCCACCATATTAAGGCAGACTGCATTGATTACACTCATGGCACAGGTGGGGAGTTTTGTGCCAGCATCTACGGCAACCATTGGGATTGTGGACCGCATATTTACCAGAATCGGGGCCTCGGACGACATAGCCAAAGGGCAGAGCACCTTTATGGTGGAGATGGCAGAGACTGCCAATATTTTGAGAAATGCCACTCCCAAAAGCCTCGTGATACTGGACGAGGTGGGAAGGGGAACCAGCACTTATGATGGCATGAGCATTGCGTGGGCAGTGGTTGAGGCCTTGCACTCCCTTGAAGGCAAAGGGGTTAGAACCCTTTTTGCCACACACTACCACGAGCTTACAGAATTGGGGACCCTACTTCCCAGGGTCAAGATCTACACCATGGATGTGAAGGAATGGGGTGATTCTGTGGTATTTTTGAGGACACTCAGACCTGGTGCAGCAGATAGGAGCTACGGGATCGAGGTGGCCAGGATAGCAGGAGTGCCTGAGTCAGTGTTAAAAAGGGCAAAAGAGATCCTGTTTGGGCTGGAAAAACAAAGGGCCGATACCAAGATCAGAGGAAAACCCATTACAAGGGACACAGGGAGCAAATTCCAACCCCCACTTTTTTCCGTGGCAGACCAAAGGCTCATCTCTTGGATCAAAAACCTGGATCTGAACAAGATAACTCCCATTGAAGCACTCTTGGAGCTAAAAAAACTCCAGGAGCATGTCTTACAGCTCCAACCGACAAAAGGCAAATAGACCAGGCCTAGGGCAAGTTTTTCCACTTCCTAACTGGAATTAGTAGGATTCCAAAAATGGACTTTGCCGTAATCCTGGCAGATAGACGATTAGCCTTGACACCCATTAGGGTTTCATCCTAAATAGGTGAGAGCAGTTCACTGCTCACAAACCACAAAATGCAAAGGAGGTAGGCTATGGGTAAAAAGGTTTTCACTTGTGTTGTGGCGGCTTGTCTGCTTTTCTTTTACGGCATCAGTAAGGCAGACACCATCAAACTCACCTACAGCAACTTCTTCCCTCCCACCCACTTTAACTCCAAGTTGGCTGAGGAATGGGCAAAGGAGATAGAGAAGAGGACAAACGGAAAGGTCTCCTTTAGTTTCTTCCATGGTGGCGCACTCTTGAAAGGCCCTGAGATCTATGACGGGGTCATGAAAGGTGCCACAGACCTGGGGATGAGCCTTTTTGCATACACAGCAGGAAGGTTCCCTCTTATGGAGGCCTTGGATCTACCCATAGGTTACCCCACCGGTAAAGTGGCAACCCTCGTGGCCAATGATTTTTACAACAAATTTAAGCCAAAGGAACTGGAAGGTGTTAAGGTCCTTTACCTCCATGCCCATGGTCCAGGGCTTCTGCACAGCAAAAAGGAGGTGAAAAAGCTGGAGGATCTAAAAGGCCTTAAGGTGAGGTGCACAGGCTTTAGTGCAAAGGCTGCATCAGCGTTGGGTGCTGTTCCTGTGGCAATGGGCCAGGGTGAGGCATACGAGGCATTGCAAAAGGGCGTGGTGGATGCCACCCTATCTCCGATTGAGGTGTTAAAGGGCTGGAAGCAGGCAGAGGTAATCAAATACACGGTGGAGTGCTATTCTGTGGGCTATACCACTGCCATGTATGTGATTATGAATAAGGCCAAATGGGATGCACTGCCCGATGATGTGAAGAAGGTCTTTGAAGAGGTTTCAAAGGAATGGATTGCAAAGCATGCAGAGGGATGGGATAAGGCAGACCAAGAAGGTAGGGAATATACCCTAAGCCTCAAAAACACCATCATCCCACTTAGCAAGGAAGAGAGTGACCGCTGGGCCAATGCAGTAAGACCTGTCATAGACGAGCAACAAAAGGCCCTCACAGACAAAGGCCTACCTGGGCAAGAGGCAATTCAGTTCATAAAGGATTCCATAGCTAAGTATAGCAAATAGACAAAAGAGCGGGCCCTTTAAGGGCCCAATCTTTTATTATGGAGAAAAAAATGGGAAAGATAGGCAGCTTGGTAAGGCGCTTTGCCGACGGTCTAAACGGCATATCCGGCCTATGCCTTTTGGCCATGACAGTCCTTACCTGTGTAGATGTGGTGTTGAGACTTTTTAGAAGGCCGATCTTGGGCACTTATGAGCTGGTTCAGTTCCTTGGGGCCGCAGTGGCTGCCTTTGCAATGGCCCATACCACCTTTCAGAGAGGCCATGTGGCAGTGGAAGTATTGGTGGTGAAGCTTCCTTTAAAGGCTCAAAAGGTCATATATCTCATCACCCATTTGTTGAGCATCCTTTTGTTTGCCCTGCTGGCCTATGAATGCATCATCTACGGAATGGATTTTAAGAAGTCAGGCGAGGTGTCTATGACCCTGAGGATACCTTTTTATCCAATAGTCTACGGCATCTCTTTGGGCGCAATTGGGGTATGCATAGTCTTAATTGCAGAACTTTATGAGGCATTCCTAAAAGGCAAAGGGCCTTGGTTTAAATGGGAGTAGAAAGATGGACCCTGTAACCGTTGGACTAATAGGACTTCTCTTGCTGGTGGTGATTCTCTTCAGCAGGATGCCAGTGGGCTTTGTGATGGCCTTCCTTGGACTCTTGGGCTTTAGCTACATGGTATCGCTGGAGGGTGGCCTTAGGATGCTTGCAAAGGACTTTTATACGGTCTTTGGCGCATATAGCCTCACCGTGGTTCCTTTGTTTATCCTGATGGGGCAGGTCACCTTCCACTCAGGGGTAAGTAGCAAGCTCTTTGATGCAGCATATAAGTTCATAGGACACCTGCCAGGTGGCCTTGCCATGGCCACAATTGCAGCCTGTGCTGGCTTTGCAGCCATCTGTGGTTCCACCAATGCCGCTGCTGCCACCATGGCAACAGTTACCATACCCGAGATGAGAAGGTATAAATACGACATGGTGCTGGCCACAGGTACTGTTGCAGCAGGAGGTAGCCTGGGCATACTCATTCCTCCCAGTGTGATCTTCATCGTGTATGGCATTCTTACAGAGCAGTCCATAGGAAAGCTTTTCGTCTCAGGCATACTACCGGGAATCGTCCTTAGCATCTTGTTCATAATCACCATATACATATGGGTAAAAGCAAGACCAGAAATTGCACCCCTGGGTCCCAAGTTTACATTCAAGGAAAAGTTAAACTCCCTAAAAGGCGTGACCGAGACCTTGATCCTCTTTGGGCTTGTTATGGGTGGCCTTTTTGCAGGGATATTTACTCCCACAGAAGGGGGTGCAATAGGTGCAGGTGGAGCCATTGCCTTGGGTCTAATTACCAGAAGGCTTAGCATCCCAAAGCTCAAGCAGGCACTTTTGGAAAGCTGCAGGATCTCTTGCATGGTCATGGTAATAGTGGCAGGCGCCACCATGTTTGGGCATTTCCTTGCAATCACTCGTATCCCTTATATATTGGCAAGCTGGGTGAGCAGCCTCCCCCTTCCAAGCTGGGCCATAATGGCATTCATCATCTTCCTGTATCTAGTGGGCGGCTGCTTTATAGATGCCCTTGCATTGATACTCTTGACCATCCCCATCTTTTATCCTGTGATCACAAAGATGGGCTATGACCCCATTTGGTTTGGGGTGATCATCGTGCTGGTAACCCAGATGGGAGTAATTACGCCTCCAGTGGGTGTAAATGTATATGTGGTTGGGGGGATTGTAAGGGATGTGCCCTTGGAAAAGATATTCAAGGGTGCACTCCCCTTCCTGATCGCCTTGGTATTGCTCTCTTTGGCAATTATACCTTTTCCACAGCTTTGTCTGTGGCTACCAAGCCTGATGAAATAGCTTAATAACTTATGCGAGGGGAGGGAGTAGCTGTACCCTCCTCTCCCTTACCTCCATGTGGATGGCATCCTCTGGGCAAAATCTGGCACAGACCCCGCAGCCTATGCACATCTCCTCTTTTCTCTCTGCCCTACCCTTTTCACCAATGCCAATGCTGCCAGTGGGACACCTCTCCACACATATGCCACAGCCTGTGCATCTTTCCTCCTCCACCATTGAAAGGTGGTGTGTCACATTAATGAGTGGAAATGCCCCTTCCCTCCAGAGCCTAAAGGTGTCACAGCAATCCTTACAACAATTGCAGATGCTGGTCTCGGGTTTGTCCACCAGGGAATTGGGATGATATGCCTTGTGGATCAGGCCAGCCTCCCCTGCCCTTCTTAGGATCTCCAAGGCCTCTTCCTTAGAGACCCTCCTTGCAAACCCTTGCTGGATGGTATGCCTGGCAGATTTGCCAAAGGTAAAACAATTCTCCAAGGGCGCATGGAACTCACAAGAACCACCCAAGGCCATCTTCTTTTGGCGACAGAAGCAATGGCCAACTGCAATATCATCGAATTTCATTATGATCTCTTCCACCGATTGACTGGGTAAGATCACCTCTTCATAATCCCCCACTGATCTATCCACCTTTACTACCCTGATCTTCTTACCATCCTCCCTTTCTTTGTGAACCACTGTCCTATCTGTTGGAGGGAGTTGGGGGAGAAGCTGTTTTAGATTTTCGTAGTTGGACTTTAGGTTCTCCTTTATTTCATCCACAAGCTTAGAGAAAAGCCTTGCCAGTTCCTTTTCCTCTTGAGAATAAGTCAATGGTTTCATGAATCTATATTCCATAACACCCACGCTCATAAAGGGCAACAGCCTGTACACCATAACACCCTGACTGTTGGGTTGGTTGAAGATTAAGCCTTTTTTTGCCAATGAATCTGTTAGGTTTCTTATTGTATCTTCATCGAATCCTGAACTCTGTTTTAATTCATCCATGGTCTGTGAGGATTTTTTCTTGAATGCACATATTAGATCAAGTTCCTTTTCATTTTCTCCCACAATATTCTTTACAATAGAAATTGTGGTTTCATTCAACGGAAAAGGAAGCATCCCTTGTTTTATGATTGCCTTGGTTGCCTCCAAAAATTTTTCCTCTAATCCCTTGGATTCCATATCTTCCTCCTAAAAGATTTTTTCGGTGACCTTCAAGAAAAAACCCTTCTTAAAGGTGATTGCATCAAAATCACAAACCTCTTGACAGCAATAACACCTAATGCAGTTGTCATAATCTATCCTCATTTTATTACCCTGTTTCCTAATGGCCTTTTGAGGGCAAATTGTAAGACATCTTTCGCATCCCTTGCAGATGGAATCAATTATCACAGGTTTGGATACAAGATACCTTCTGCTGATAGCCTCCAATCCCTTGGGTATTACGCTCATGGAATCCAGTTTTGGAATCTTGAACCCCTTTGTTGCTGAACAAAGAGAAATCCTGGTGTACAATTCCTTGTAAGACAAATTAGGTTCCACCAAACCCCTGATCTTGGCCTGTCTGTAAACTGGGAAGAGTTTCCAGGAGATTCCCAAGGCTGTTAAACAACAAAGGTCCAAGGCCACCGCATCCCTTGAGGCCATAAGAAATCCTAAAAAGACAGGGCTTCCGTTTGTGGGGCCCATTCCTTCCATCCCCCAGATCCCATCCAGGACAGTAAGCACGGGGTTTACGGTAAGGTATATGTCAATGAGAAGGGAGGCAAACAAATCCCTGCTGGTACCTGCTGTGGAGTGCCACTCAGCCTTTCTCTGTTTTACCACTGTACCGAAGTTGTTCTTCACACCAAGGGTCATAAGCATTTGGGAGTGGGTCTTGAGCTTTGCTACGCTGATTATCTTCTCAGCATCAAAGATCTGGGATGCGATTTCAATCCTCTTGAAAACCCTCCTCTCTCCATTGGGAGCAGGTCTTGGATTTGAAAATTCCACCAAGGGTATGCCAAGCTCTTGGGAGACGGCCTCCATCCCGGTCTTTTTTGCCACCTTTTGGAAGGAATCAATGGCAGGGCTGTCTCCAATGACCACAGTGGCACCCCTTTCTTGACACAACCTTGCAACTGCCATAACCACATGGGGGTGTGTGGTGATGTGTTTGGATGGTTCGTGGGCAGACAAAAGGTTGGGTTTTATCAAAACCCTTTCCCCTCTCTTAACAAACTCTCCCATGCCACCCAACTCATCAATCAAGGCCTTCACTTCCTCGTAGACAAGTTCAGGGTCGTAGGAGGCACAAGTTCTAATGGCCACCTGTTCCATTGTTCATTCCTATTCCAAAATTCTCCCTAAGTTCTCTTTTAAGCTTATCTTGATAGATCCTTACATCACTGGGACTGTTCATTACCATATCCAGCTGCCTTGTGTGGATGATGAGATATCCCACCGCACGAAGTCTCTCAAGCATATAGTCCATTTCAAAGCCTTCCATCCTTGCAAAAAGGGCATCTTCCCTTATCTGTGTCCTAAAACCCAAGCCTTGTAAGACAAGGGAAACCATTTGTGCCCTCAGGACCCGCCTGGTTAAATTTGCAGCCCCACCTTTAAATTGAAAGCTGATGTAATTTTCCTGCTGCCTCTCGCTTATCAATGTCTCCACTATTGAAAAGTGAAACCCAAACCTGGACTGCAAACTACAATAATTCCTTGAGATCATGAAATAGTTCTTCACGGCAAAACTGGAATTCATACCAGTTTCCAAGTTTGGATTCTGGGTGGCCTCTAATAAGATACTCATAAAGCCCTTTGTGCTCAAAGGAGGTGGCCCTTTCCAAGGCACCTTCACCATCCCTTCCCATAAGGCCTTCATGGGTATGGATTGGATATCTTCTATATGGATGTAAGGCCCTGGAGACTCCACAGAGAAACCATCATCCAAATTTATTACCCAAAATTGCATCGGGCTTTGGCACAACAACTGTTTACTGGATCTCTCCGGAAACTTGTGGCTTTGTCCAAAGGCAAAAAGCTCTTGTACTGCCTTTTCATGGCAGAATCTTGTGATGTCATGGAGGGTCTTTACATTCTTGGGATGGAAACCTGGGCTATCTGGATCCAACAAGGTAAGTGGTACTATAAGCCGAGAGGCCTCTTCCAGGGTTTGGTATACAGAACTACCCTTCATGAAATTGGGCGATTCTTGCCCTTCACCAATTCCTTCCTCCAAACCTTCCACCACTGCACATAGATCCGCATAAACAGTCACCTCCATGCCGTCTTTCAGGAGGTTTGTTGCACCTGTCATGCCAAAGATAGCAGGCACACCAAATTCCCTGGCAACATTGGCCAAGTGACCTGTGACACTACCAAGTTCTGCTATCACAGCCTTGGCCCTTGAAAGTAAGGGGGCCCATCTGGGCAATGCCTGTTGGATGACCAATACCGAACCTTCCTTAAACCTGAGGCTATCCGCATCCTGCTTTACGATGAATACAGGACCAGAAGCCATCCCAGGAGAGGCTTCTACTCCTTCCATCAGAAGGACCTTTTTCCCTTCTAATACCTTAAGATCCCTTTGGCTCTTCTGTCTTACGAGCTTCAAGGGGCGGCTCTGCAATATCCATAGTCTACCCTTTTTGTCCCTGAGCCACTCTATGTCCTGGGGTGTTCCAAAACACTCCTCGATCTTCAATCCCAGTTCTGCCAACTCCACCACCTCTTCATCTGAAAGAGAAGGAATTAGCCCTTGCTCCCCAAGAAGCTCTGTCCTACAGACACCTTCATCCTCCAGGCAGGTGTACATGATGGTCTTTTGGTTGAAAAGCCTTTTAATCACCTTAGGTGGCCTGGATTTACTAACCTTAAATACATCCGGATTCACACTGCCATCCACGATTGCCTTTGGAAGCCCAAAGGTGGCATTTATGAGCAGCAAATCCTTGTTCCCGTTAAGTGGGTCGCTGGTGTACATCACACCGCTGGCCTTTGCATCCAGCATCTGGATCACCCCAACACACATATCCACTTCCTCATCCTTGATCCCGTGATGGTACCTGTAGACCATGGCAGTTAGGCTATATTTGCTGGCTACCACGGATTTATATGCATCCAAGATATCCTCAGGTGCCACGTTTAATTCTGACCTATATTGTCCTGCAAAGGAGGCCTCTCCTGTATCTTCTCCAATGGCGCTACTCCTCACCGCAAACCTCACAGGCTGCTTCATGTTCTCATTCAACAGAGTTCTTACTTCCCTTTGAACCTCCTCTGCAATATCAGGGGGCACATTGGACCTAATTATCAACTGTTGTAGTTCTGAGCTTAGTTCAAACAAAGAGTTCAAGTCGCTTATATTTGCCCTCTGAAGCCTCCTGGGTATCTCCTCGTGAAGTTCATTGGATTCAAAAAAGCGCCTATATGCGTATGAAGTTATGACAAAACCATTGGGAACATTTATGCCTTCTATGTTTGATAAGGCTCCCAAATGGGCCATCTTAGATCCCACAATATCCACATGCTCTTTGGTGACCTCTTTTAAAGGCATCACAACTGGTCCCTCCGAAGGGAGGCTGTGAGAGGTTAATAGATCATTAAGTGCTGATTGGATTTCTTTGAACTTATCATATAACTGAACATATTTATGAGGAGCAATTTGGTTTAAATTGTTAATCATCTGGAACACATTGGTTGCAATCTGGGTCACAGTGGATCTAACGAATGTCATTCCAAAAAATTTGTGGCCTCTTAGGTATTCCTCGATTTGAGTCATAAATTCAAGTGCTTTATTATTTGCGTTTAATAAAAGTTTGAAATGGTGGTATTTAATTTGAAATGCTAATCTGAGCTCTTCTATCTCTTTTGGATCATGCGAAGCTTGCTGAATAGCTTTCGGACCAAAAAGCCCCTTTAACTTCTTCAGGGCATTAAGCAGCATACATTCTTACCTTTAAGCTTTTTTGCTATGTTTCTTTTCTTTCAGGATTTTTTTCTTGTGCGCATCTTCCACCTTAAAAACCAGTTCATCTATATCCATGGGCTTCATCAGATAGTCAAAAGCACCAAGTTCCATCCCTTGTATCGCCACTTCCACATTGGCATGTCCGGTGAGCATTATCACTTCCACATTTGGAAACTCCTCTTTGATGTGTCTTAAGACCTCTATGCCGTCCATGCCTGGCATCTTCACATCCAGTATTACAACATCAAAGGATCTCTCGTGCAATACTTTTAAGGCTTCCTGGCCATTTTTGACCCCGCTCACCTCCAATCCCCTTTTTTTTAGCCTCTTGATCAAGGTCTCCAGGAACTCCGCCTCATCATCAACCATCAAAACCTTTATCTCTTCCAACTTTTTCCCCTACTCAAGGTCTTGGTGTTTTGGAGAATATCCCCTCTGTAAAGATCTTAACTATTTGCTGTGACAACATCTCTGGAGACACAGAACCTTCTGGATTAAACCACTTTACAGTGTAATGGATCATGCCGAAGAAAGAAAATATGGCAGGTGTGGGATGAACACCCTCCACCTCACCTGATTTAACCAGCTCTTCCAGCAAGGTCCTGAATAGATTCACGAATTCCTTCTCCTTCTCCACCAGCTTATCCCTCAATTCCTGACTGAGGGAGGGAATTTCGTTCACCAGGAGGGTGAGCCTGTCCGAGTGTTCCAAATAATAGGAGGCATAAAACTTGAGCATGTTAATGAGCTTGTCTTTGGGAGGTGCATCTTTCTCCCTGAGACTCCGCAGGCCTTCCAAGGACTCCTCCATGGCGCCTTCCATGAGCCTAAAAAGTATCTCTTCCTTTCCTCTGAAGTAATGGTATAGGGTGGAGGGCCTCACATTCAGAGTCCTTGCTATCTCCCTCATGGAGACAGCCTTGTACCCCCTCTTGGCAAACAGCCCTGCTATGACCTTCTCAATATATTTGGCCCTTTCCACATTTTTTCTTCGTGACATCTCATTCTCTCTATATAATTGTTGAACGTACGTTTATTGTTAGGGAGGTCCCATGTCAAGAAAATTTATCACACTTTTGACAGACTTTGGCCAACAGGATCCCTATGTGGCGATCATGAAAGGGGTGATTCACAGGATCGCAGGGGAGGTAACCATAGTTGACATAATCCATAGCCTTCCCCCTGGAGATATTTCCAAGGCAGCGTTTGTCTTAAAGGAATCTTTCCCTTATTTTCCAGAGGGGACTATCCATGTGTGTGTGGTGGATCCTGGTGTGGGTACAAAAAGAAAGCCAGTGGTGGTGGTTACTAAGCACTATTTTTTTGTGGGGCCGGACAATGGCCTAATTTGGCCCTCTGTTGAAAAGGAAAATGACTATAAGGTGTATCTATTGGACAATCCCAAATTTTTCCTTCCAAAGGTGAGCAACACATTCCATGGAAGGGATATATTTGCTCCTGTTGCAGCTTATCTTGCAAATGGGATAAGCCCAGAGGAGATTGGCTCGATATCCCAGGATGGGTTACAAAGATTACTCCTCCCTGAACCCATAATATCAGGTAATGTCATTACGGGAAGAATACTTTACATAGATAGGTTTGGCAACCTGATCACAAACATCCCTTCCCATCTCCTTGAATTACACATGAAAGAGAAAAGCATTCAGGTGGAAATATGTGGGCAGGCTATTCAAGGTATTAAAAGGACATTTCAAGAGGTGGGCTTGGGAGAATTTCTTGCATACGTGGGATCTTTTGGTTATCTGGAGATTGGAGTGAATATGGGAAGTGCAGCAGATCTTTTGATAAAGGATCAAGAAAAATTTGATGCAGTAACTGTAAAGGTGTTGGATTTCAGTGCAAACAATTCATAGACCCCATCAATTCCCCTGAGTACACTTTTTCCCAATGGCTCAAACAAGTCTTTTATCTCCAAGTGCTCATATGTTTCCCTGCTGATGATTAATTTATATTTTGACTCCTTTGCCAACTGTTCAAGCCTTGCTGCTATGTTAACAGTATCCCCCACCAGTGCATAAGAAAGTCTTCTTGGACTTCCTATGTTTGCTGCCAGGGCAAAGCCACTATGGATACCTATTGCATGATCCAGATCAATCCCTAACTTATTATTTAATGCGTTTAACTTCTCACACATTATAATAGCTGCTTTAACAGCCCTATTGTGATGATCCATAGTGCGAATTGGTACTCCAAACACAGCTTCTATCTCATCTCCAATATATTGGAGAACAACTCCAAGGTTACTGCTTATAACCTCTTCCATCTCCTTGAAGTAATTGTTGATAATCTTTACTGCCTTCTTGGGTCCCAAGTTATGCACAAGGCCTGTAAAGTTCCTAAGGTCGCAAAAAAGCACCGTAGTCTCAACTATCTCTCCGTCGAAGGAGATAGAACCTTTCAGTATCTCGTCCCTTATCTCTTTAGAAACATATTTCCCGAACAGCTCTTTTACGATTTCCCTTTCTATCAGCCCTCTGACCATTTCATTGATGGAATCACCCACATATCCAATCTCATCATTTGTTTTGACTGTGACCTTACTATCCATTTTCCCAATTTTTATGTCAGATAGAACTTCAACAATTTCAAGTAACTGGCTTGTAAAATTATTACTCACAAGCCATGTCATGATAAGCCCTACTGCAATGAAAACAAAGCTGTTCAAAATTATATTATCAAGAAATGTACTCTCAATACCTGTTGCGCCATTAAACAACTTGATCTGGTAAATTGCCACCATCACAACCAACAATGGTATGATGTTGATACAGAATAGCAGGATGATCATCCTTAGCCTTATATTCATCTTATGTACGCCTGAAAGTTTCCAAAGACCTCCATCAGGGAATAGAATTGGTACAAAGTATCTCTGTATAACCCTTTCACAAAGAAAAAAAGCAAGCATTGATGTAATTAGGCCTGTGAATAGGTGGCCAAAAAAACACCTATACAATATTACCTTTGGAAAATCACGAAAGAGCCCAATAAGAAGGTAGAGAATTAGTATAATACCCCATGCGCCAACATTGAGCGCATTTAACAGAAATGGTTCATTTAACAACCTTCTTCGGGCTTTATCCAATAGGGTTTGAGAGATAAATCGCTGATTCCTCAAGGATAAAAGCACATTTCTGATGGGCATTTCATAGATAAGGGTTGCAACGGTAATCACAAGAAAGGCAATTAGTATTATCAAGTTTCTTACAGGATTTAGTGCCTCATACTGGCTTTCCAAACCCCTCAAGGGATTCCTGTGGACCAAAAACTCCACGGACAAGACACCCAGGGCATTGGCAACAATATTGGCAAGGTATATGAGGTTTGGATAAATAAACCGCTGAAGCATAATAAATTTCTTGGCTTTTAAAGGACTTGGGAGAGCTTTTTAAGGAACTCTCTTAATAATTCCTCCATGCCCATAACCTTGTCTTGCTGTATCTCTCCGGTAATGGGATCTGTAAACAGATCCTGATTCAGCTCAATTTGGATCCCAAACCCTCCCCTTTTTCTAAGCCTTCTTCCGTAGTAAACTGCCACATAACCTCCTGGGTAGGGGTCATTTATCTTCACAGAAAGGCCAAGGGAGCTCAGAATATCCGCCATATGGAGCAAAAGCCTGGGTTCGCAGGTGACCTGCCCTAGTTCAGGGGTCTCCTCTCCTTTAGGGCCTCCATTATTACCCAGCACCACATCAGGCCTCTTCCTTCCAAAGTCAGGGGCCTTTTTGGGACCGATCCCGTTTAGGGTATGGCAATCCATGAGTCCCACTACCTTTCCCTGCGAAACCACCTCCTCAATCTTAGTATGATATGGCCAATAGTAGGTCCCAAGCCTCCATTCCTTTTCTTCCTGATCAGGGACAAACCCTGGCCTGTATATCTCCCTCCCACCATAGTCCACCAGTGGTATCACACCCCTTGGTCCGTCTGCCCTTGGAGATCTGTTTAGGTCCACCACAATCCTGCTCCAGCTACCCACAAAGGTGTACATTACGGGCAAATGGGAATAGAGTTCCTCACTACCCAGATCCCAGGAATTATAGATATCCAGCTCTGAAAGCCCAATAAAAGGCCTTATCCTATCCGGAACCCTGTTGGAGGCATGAGGTATTGTGATTATCAGAGGATAAGGTTCTTTTATCCCCGCCAAGATTTTCCCCCTTTTCCCACTTTAGTAAATCCCTAACCCAATCCAATAGGTCTCCATTATCATCTAACACAGGATTTTTAAAGAGAATTCTTGCCATCCTAAGGAAGTCTCCTCCCCCCTCCAAAACCCTCTCATTTAAAACCCTTGGCACTTCCACCACAATAAACTCTCTTTCACCTTTGGGTATGAGTCCTGAAGATGGGCCGAGGAATATAGCCCTCTGACCATTCCACACATACCTCCCTGCCTTCAGTTTGGGGGAAAGGGTTTGGTGGTGTTTATGGTAGAATATCAGGATCTGGGCTCCCTTTACACCAGCCATAAGTGAATCCTCTAAGGATGAAAGGTCATAGCGTATGGAAGGCTCCACAAATGCCAAGACATGAATAAGCTCCAACGGAACCACATTCTTTTCCAGCTGAAGAAGGGTCAGTGCAGGCAAGGCACCTGTAAGCCTTGGATTTAGCTCCAGTGGGAAGAGTTCTTTACCGTCCCATATGAGATCTATGCCGTATATTCCCCTATAGCCTATATCTTTAAGGCCATTTCCTACCTTTTTTATCAGCCTACTTGCTTCTTCTAACAAGGAGCTTTCCATATCATCAGACCATGAATGTCCGCAAAAGATCCCTCTCTCTCCAATGCTTGTTGGACCGTGGAGGTCAATGAGTTGATATTGTAAAGGACCTGCCAAGACTCCAACACGTGTCACACACCCCAACATGGACATAGAAGTACCCTTCACATAAGGTCGCAACAAAAAATCTTTTAATCTAACATTGTGTAACATGCCTTCGGATATGATTTCTCTTACATGTGAAAGATCACCCTCAGTTTCCACAATGAAAACACCCCTACCCCCTCCCTTTTTTATCTGGAGTGATTGCACCACAAAAGGACCTTTAAACATATTGAAGAGTGTCCCTGCCTTTGTATCCAAAAGTTCCTTCGAAGTGATAATTTCATATCTTAGCTGCCTTATGGCGAGATCCTCCAAGAATTTCACAAAAAATTCCTTTGAACTCACTTTCTCCCTCAAATTAGCCTCATTTGCAATGGTTGAGATGCATCTATCCTTTAAGAGCATCTCCATGTTGTGGTAAGACTGATAGACATATAGGTGTTTGATGTCTGAATCCAATAACTCCCTTTGAACCGTCTCTGAGGAGAGTATATCCGTTGAGGTGGCTTCAAGGTAATTTAAACCCTCTTCCAACTCCCCAAGACATGTAATGTGGGCAATTTTTCTAAGGATTGGAAGATCTAGGGTATTTTTGAGACAAAAGATTTTAAAGTTTTCCATGAAGAAAGCAAGAGAAATCCTTGAAAATGCGGTAATTCCTATCCCAGCGATCTTGCCTGAGATTCTTTTAAATATCTTCCTTAGGTCTTCTAAATCCCTAAGCTGCAAGTACCCGTTGCCAGTATCCTTTTCCGTAATTCCTCTGCATAAAAACAGGCCGCAAAATGGTTTTCCTGCACCTGGGTCAGGGAGGGGGTCTCATGACTGCATCTGGTCCTGTGGGCTGGCCTACACCTTTTAAAAAACACACAACCAATACCTTCATATCTATCATCCTCTGCCCTTTGCAAGGTATTGAACCCTGAGAGTATGTCACATTCACCAAACTTTGGAATGGCATCCAAAAGTGCCATTGTGTAAGGATGATAAGGCTGTGTGAGAATTTCAACACTCGGCCCCAACTCCACCAGATGGCCCCTGTACAACACCCCAATCCTGTCGCACAGATAATATGCAGCAGCAAGATTGTGGGTAATAAAGAGGATGGTAAGTCCAAATTCATCCCTGAATCTCAAAAGGATTTCGAATACCTGGGCAGAGATGGAGGCATCCAACATGCTGGTGGGTTCATCTGCCACCAAGAACTTGGGCCGAAGCACCATTGCCCTTGCTATGGCAACCCTCTGCCTCTGGCCTCCACTCAACTGATGTGGATATGCGTTGATGAAGACCGATTGGGGCAGAAGCCCAACCATTGCCATGGTCTCTTCCACTATGGAAAGCCTTTTCTCCTTATCGCCTATCTTGTGCACCTCCAAGGGTTCTAAGAGGATCTCCTTTATGGAGTGATAGGGATTGAGGGACTGGTAAGGGTCCTGGAAGATGATCTGCATCTCCCTTCTGAATTCCTTGAGGGACTTCTTTTTTAGGCCGATTATATCCGTTCCGTTTAAAAGGATGCTACCCTTGTCTGCCTCTTCAAGCCTCAGGATAAGTCTTCCAAGTGTGCTTTTTCCAGAACCGCTTTCTCCCACCAGGCCAAATATCTCACCCCTTTTTATGTCCAGATTGATACCCTGTAAGGCCACAACCCTCTCTTTTTGTTTGGTCACATAGGTTTTTGTAAGGTCTTTTATCTCAACTATTGGACGTTCCATAAAGATTCCTTCTACACAATATCTTGTGGCCTTCCTCCAACTCTATCCATTGGGCAGTGGCATCACTACAACTCTTTTCTGCATAAGGGCAGCGTTCCACAAACCTACAGCCTATCTTAAACATCAGGCTCTTCTTGGGGTCTCCTGGAATGGGCCTGAGCCTTTCCTTTTCAAGACTCAGCTTGGGGTATGATGAGAGCAGGGCCCTTGTGTAAGGATGTGCAGGATTCTTAAGGATCTGATCCTTCTTCCCCACCTCCGCCACCTGGCCTGCATACATAACTACTATTTCCTCACACACATCAAACACAACTGCAATGTCGTGTGAGATGAAGAGGATGCTAAGCCCAAAGTCCTTTTGCAAGATCTTTGTCTCCTTTAGGATCTGGTCCTGCACAATAACATCCAGGGCAGTTGTGGCCTCGTCTGCTATCACCAGTTTTGGATTCAATGCAAGGGCCATGGCAATCACGGCCCTCTGCCTCATACCACCGGAGTATTGGTGAGGATAGTCCCTCATTCTCTTAACAGGTAAGTTCACCAATTTAAACAGGGCCTCCACCCTCTCCTGCAGCTCCTCTTTTGATATAGCCGGCTCATGGGCATGGATAACCTCTTTGATCTGGTCTCCAACCCTCTTTACAGGATTCAGGGAATTCATCGCAGACTGAAAGACCATGGAAACATCCTTCCAGCGATATCTCCTCATCTCTTCTGGATTAAGCCTTAGTATGTCCCTACCCTCGAACAAGATCTGGCCACCCACAACAGAGGCATTCTCAGGCAAGAGCCCCATGATGCTCATCCCAAGGGTTGTCTTACCACAGCCCGATTCGCCCACTATACCCAGTGAGCCTCCCTTTGGAACAGAGATGCTCACCCTGTCCAAGGCCAGGAAAGGCCCACTTTTAGTCCTGTATTGGAGGCTAAGATCCTGGACCTTTAAGAGCTCCATCATCCCTCCCAGTCCCTTCTAAGCCTTGGGTCCAGAACCTGCTCCATGGCCCTACCTATCATGTAAAAGGAAAGGGTTATAAGTGAGATGCATATCCCAGGTGGAAGTAGCCAATAGGGTGCCTTGAACATATGCCCTGTCTTCCACACCCACTGCAACATCATCCCCCAGCTCACGGTGGTGGGATCTCCAAATCCCAAAAATGCCAAGGCTGCTTCGATCACTATGGCAGAGGTGACCCTAAAGGTCATGTAAAGAAAGGCAAGGGGTACCACATTGGGCAAGAGGTGCCTAAATAGGATCCTCATGTGCCCTGCCCCCACTGCCTTTGCAGCCTCCACAAAGGGCCTGTTTTTTAGGGACAAGGTCTGTGCCCTGATCACCCTTGAAACACCAGGCCACCTGAAGATGGCAATGATGATCACAATGCTCCATATGCTGAGGCCTTTGAACAGGGCAGCCAGCACCAATATAACCAGAAGGGTGGGCAGGACCATGATGATATCTGCTAACCTCATGAGGATGGTGTCAATTACCCTTCCCCAATAACCAGCTATCATCCCCAAAAATGTGCCCAAGATGATGCTCATAAAGGCAGAGCTAATCCCCACCAAGAAGGCAACCCTTGCTCCTGCAAGGAGCTGACTTAGAATGTCCCTACCCATGAAATCGGTGCCCAGCCAATGCCTAAGGCTGGGTGGACTTGAGACAGATATGGAAGGATCCACTCCCTTCATAGGATGATACATTGGGTCAATTAGGGGAGGCACAAAGCTAAATAGAGCCATAAGGGCAAATAAACAGAGTATCAATAAACCGATCTTTCCCAGACTACTCTCTTTAAAAAGCTCCCAGGCCTCCTTTATAGGCCCTTTACCCTCTTTGGGCAGCTCATTCATATCTTATCCTCGGATCCAAGTATGCGTACAAAAGGTCCACCAACACATTGGCCACCAAAACTACAATGGCTATCAACAAGAATGCTGCCTGTGCAAGGGGATAATCGTTTTGGCTCACTGCCACAACCAATTCACGACCAAGCCCTGGCCATGAAAAGACTGTCTCAGTAAGTGCTCCTCCGTTTATGGAAAATGCTAAACTCAATCCAACGGATGTAATCACAGGAAGCGAAGCATTGGGAACCGCATGTTTGTTGATTATATCCTTGTCTTTAAGCCCCTTTGCCTTTGCAGTTAGTATATAATCCTCCCTCAATACGCCTATCATCGTGTTTCTCATTAAGAGCAAATAACTTCCAAAGTGAAGGAGAAATAGTGTCAAAAAGGGTAGAAACATGTGGTGCAAAACATCAAATAGCTTTCTTATAAAACTGATTTCAGGATCTATCCATATCTCAGGTGTATACATGCTACTAAGTGGAAAAAGCTCAAATTTGTAGCCAAACAACCATATTAACAAAAGTCCAAGCCAGGGCAAAAATAGTGTATGCGTCACAAGGCTTGAAAAAGTTAAAAATGAATCAACAAAGCTTCCATGCCTCCATGCAGCAATCCTTCCCAAAAATATCCCAACAAGTGCAGAAAAAATAACACTTGTTGTAAAGAGTAATATTGTGTTAAGAACCTTACCCCTGATCACTTCACCCACAGGTTTTCCATAATAAAAAGAGATGCCCATATCCCCTTTCACAAAATTCGCAAGATAAATTAAATACTGCCACCAAAGAGGCTTGTCCAAACCCATTTGTGTTCTTATGAGCTCAATTTCTTGGGCAGTCATGTCCGAATCTATATATTTTGAATACGGATCTCCAGGAGATAACCTTAGAAGGAAAAACAGTAGGGACAGTATGATAAAAAAGCTGATACCTACCTGGAAAATCCTTCTTAAAACAAACCGCCAGAGGCTCATTTTTCTTTAGCAGGAGTGAGATTCAAAAAGGTCCAGAGATTCCCTACCCCACCAAGGCCTGGTACCCAACCCTTGAACCTGTCCACCCTCACCGCCTCCACTATGTATGGATTGTACAGGGGTATGACAGGCAGGTCCTCTTTCAGGACCTTCTGCATCTCACAGACTATCTTCTTCCTTTCCTCTAAATCCATACACTTGGAAGATGCCTCTGCCAATTGGTCAAACCTCTGGGAGGAGTATCCTGTTATGTTATCTCCCTTATAGGTTTGTTGCTCTGAACCGAAAAACCTCCTCAGATAATCAGGGTCCAATGTGAGGTTGCTATAGCCCATGATCACCATGTCGTAGTCCTTTCTGGACTTCACCTGCTCCACAAGGGCGTTAAAGGGCATTGGCCTTGCTTTCACAGGAATTCCCACCTCCTGCAGCCATTCCTGGATCATGGTACCTGCCATGGCCCTCACAGGATCATAATCAGCAGGTGGGACCAAAACTGAGAGTTCTCCCACCTCCTCTCCAGAAGGTGCCACAAGCCCCTTTGCCTTCCAGCCACCTTGCTCCGAAGGAGACACCTTCCAATTAAATCCACCTTCTTTCAAAAGCTCCACAGCCAACTTACGCCTCTCTTCCCTAAATAGCCCCTTGCCATAACTCTTCCCTGCCTCACAATACCACTCCTTGTTACCAGGTGAGATTGGAGAGTCCATCTCCACACCTTTTCCTTGTAAAAGCCTTTTTACCAGGAATTCTTTGTCTATTAAGGTTGCCACTGCCTTTCTAAAGAAGGCATTGGTCATGGGCTCACGCCTGAGATTAAAGCCTAAAAAATAAAGGGCATTTTTCTCCGAGGAAAAGATCTTAACCCCATTGGCCTTTTCCAGATCTGCAATGTATCCCTCAGGGAGGTTCCACCAAAGATAATCAATCCCACCCTTTTTTAGTTCCAATATGGCAGTGTCTGTGGTGCCGAACACCTTAAAGATGATGTTATGGTGATGTGGTATCCCGACCCTCCTCATGGCCCTGGGCCCTTTGTCTGGAGCTATGGTAGGATGCTCAAAGTGTGGGTTTGGCCTCAAGAATATATAAGAGCCCTCCTTCACCTCAGACACAATAAAAGGGCCAATGCTCACAGGATCTTTCACCTTATAGTTGAGTAACTGCTTTAGAGGCTCCTGGGATGTTTCGATGCTTTTCACCACATTTTCCCATTCTTTTTTCTGAACAATCGGGCTTAAAAGGGTTCTACTTTCATACAGGGGGGTCAATTCCTTTAGATAAAACTTCACAGTGTGCTGATCAATAATCTCCATCTTTTCCACAAGATCCCAGCGATTGTAAAAGTGAGGAATCTTGTATTTCATGATGACGTTTCCTGTAAAATAAAGATCCTCTGCAGTAAGGGGTGTACCATCAGACCATTTCAGATTCCTCAATCGTATGACAAAGGACTTCTCAGATAAATCTAACTTTGGTTTTTCCTCCGCAAGCCAAGGCACAAGCTTTAAAGTTTCCGGATCCCTCAAAAACATAGTTGGGTATATAAGGCTTAAGATCTTTGATGACCATGTATCAGTTGCCATCCAGATGTTTAATGTCTTGGGCTCTTGTAATATACCGATCTTAATGGTCTCAGCAGGATAAGTTGAATTGCTCAGGACCAACACCAGGACAAAGAAACTCACTAATACCAGACATCTCTTCATGGACTCACCTCTTTTTCCTTATTTCCTCTACCTTCTGTTCGATAAAGTCTATCACCTTTTCCTCTAATTTCACCTTGTTCAGCTTATTGATCCTTGGTATCCCACCAGGGCTCACACAGTTTATTTCCACCAGCTTGTTACCAATTATATCAATCCCCACAAAGTAAAGTCCATCCCTTATTAACCTATCCTTTATGGTCTCACAGATTTTTCTCTCCTCCTCTGTGACCTCATGTTTTAGGGCCTTTGCTCCTGCGTGTATGTTTGTCCTAAAATCCCCCTTCTTGGGCACCCTTTTCATAGCGCCCAATATCTCACCGTTTAAAAGAAGGATCCTCACATCTCCCTGGTATTTCACAGCGTCAAGGTACTCCTGCACCATAATGGGTTCACGCTCTGGATATGGATTGTAGGCCTTTACATAATAGTTTATGAGGGATACAAGGTTTTCCTTGTCCCTCACACTCACCTTGATAACCCCTTCCCCTCCATAGCGGCTGAGGGGCTTTACAACCATCTCCCCGCCGAACTCATCTATTATTTTTTTGAGTCTGGCAGGGTCCCTACTCACATGGGTCTCAGGTATGATCTCAGGAAAATTCAGTATATACAATTTGCTGTTGGCCTGAATCTGGCCGGTTGTGCTGTTTATGATAAAAACCTTTTCACTAACAGGCCCTAAAAATTCCAATGTTTGATAGATGAGAGGGGGATTTTTTCTCAAAAATATTGCATCTAACTCGGTGATTGTCTCAAAAATCAGCTCTTCCTTCTTACTGCACCTGATTATTTCTCTCCAATACTGTTTTATGCTCAAATTCTGTCTTACTGTGATATTTCTCATCCTTGCCACAACCTGATTCCTTCTGATGTATATATCGTGTGGTTCAAGGAAATATACATTATGACCTCTCTGATTACACTCATACATAAGGTGGCTTGTTGTCTCAAATTCAGGGGAAATGCTTTCAAGTCTATCCATCACAAATGCTATTCTCATTGCTATTTCCTCAGCTTATCCCTGACATAAGCCATTATTTCCGTGGCAACATCAATCTTGGTTACCTTTTCAAATCCCCTAAAACCAGGGCTATAGTTTACCTCTATAACATAACAACAATCTTTTGTTGCAATCATATCAACCCCTGCAATTTGAAGCCCAAGTACCTCTTTGGATTTAATCGCAATCTCCTTTATCTCTCTTGTGATATCTTTGGCGTAGGCCTTTGCACCCAAATGATAATTTGCCCTAAACTCACCCTTTCTTGGAACAAGTCTCACACCTCCAATAACCCTTTCCCCCACCACAAGGCACCTTATATCCTCCTTTTCTGTTGGCTGAACGAATTCTTGTACGATCAGGCCGTTAAACCTCATATCGTATGCCTTCTCAATATCCTTTAGTTCTGCCATGTCTTTTAACAGAGAAACAGTCTCCCCTTGTCTTCCTGAAGGCGCTTTTAGGACAACAGGCAGTCCACCCAATATCTCAACGGCCTTTCTTAGATTTCTTATGTTACTCACATAAAAGGTCCTTGGACAGTTTATTCCATTTGTAAGGAGCATCTGGATACTCAAGTACTTGTGCATGGCAAGGGCTATTGCCTTTGAAGGGCTGATCACATCTATCCCCAACCCTTCCAAGCCTTTCAACACTGCCATGGCATAGGGATTTATGGTGGAGCCTATCCGAACCAAAACCCCATCCACCGAGAGTGCCTTTCCTTTCCACAAGCATCCCTGGGAAGAGGTAAGGATTAGGTCTTTGGGGTGTATGAGATGGACTTCTAAGCCAAGGGCCCTTCCTGCCTCAAGGAGCCTCTTGTTGGGATGAAACAGCTTGTTTTTTGCACTCAGTATCCCAACACAATAGCTCATGCCTCACCCGAGATGGGCAAAAACACATGTACCTTTGTCCCAATCCCAACCCTGGATTCCACCCATATGGTGCCACCGTGGAGATGTACAATGGCAAGGGCCTCACTCAAACCAAGGCCCATTCCCTTTTGGTAGCCCCTGGCCTTGGTGCTGAAATAGGGGTCAAAGATCTTGTCCAGATGTTCTGGGGCTATTCCCTTCCCTGTATCCTCCACCGTGATCCTCACATAGTCACCTGGTGCAAGGTCAACCTCATTTTCAGAAAATCTTTTAAGCTCGCATAGGATCTTGAGCTCTCCTTTATCTCCCATACTTTCCAGTGCATTGTCTATTATATTTTCAAAGGCCTTCCTTATCAGTTCAGCATCCACATTAAGGGTGTATAGTCTTTCTTTTTTCTCAAAACTCAGCTTTATATGAGAGCCTTGGATCTTGCTTAAAGCAATCTTTTTAATAAGGGATTCCAGATCAACTTTTATGGGAGATGCTATTATATTTCCAGAAGAGATGGCAAATCTTCTCACAAGTTCTGCTGCAAGTGAAACAGTATCCTTTACTTTGGTCAAATACTGGTATGCCTGCTCATCTCTTTTTAGTTTCATCATAGCGAGTTCAATATTGCCAAGGATAATCATCAAAAGATTGTTAAAATCATGCGAAATCCCAGATGATATTGTGGATGTCAATTCAAACCTCTTAAGCCTTTCATTGGCTGCTTCAAGTTGTTTCTTTGCATTAATATTGATTGCAAAATGTACAGCACCACTAACTTTTCCTTCCTCGTACTTGAAAGGAGCCACACCCACTAGATTCCACCCTCCCAATCCTGGTTCGTACATCTCTTTCATCTTGGGATGTCCATCCAAATAGAGAGAGGCAAGAAGGCAATCGTCACGTGGGCGATCCAGGTTATGGACCAATCTAAAACATTCCTTCCCTATTGCCTCTTCCTTGGACATTGAAAGGCTATCTGCCATTGTCTTGTTAATTTTTCTTATGCGAAAATCCCTATCAAGGATTGCAATACTTATGGGAATTACATCAAAGGTGAATTCCCATTCCTTGTATGCCTCTTCCAGTCGAACTTGTTTTTCCTCCAAGGAAGCTAATAGCCTTTGATTTTCAAGATATATCTCCGCAGCATCCCAAAGTTCATCTGAGAGCACCAAGGCACTCACAGCACCATTACAAGCCCTATTGGTTCCCTCAAGGCTGAGGCCATATTCGCCCATGGAATAGAATCCGGCCAAGCTTACATCTCCATAGGCTGATTTGATAGCTTGATATTCTTCCGTTTTCTTTTCCTCTGAAACAAGCTTCCACTGAAGGGCACAAGAAAAGATAAAAGAAATAGATGGGTACTCTACGCCTGCACGGATCAAGGCCCTTGTGATGGCATCCCTTGCAGTTTGGGTGATCTTTTCCCCAGGCCTCATCACCTGGATCTGGGTGTTGGGATATAAGGGTTGTGAAAGCCTAAGGCCACCTTCTTGGGTTATATACCTGGGGACCACCAGCTGATAGCTGGCAAATCTATCCTGTATACCCAGAACCTTACCTGTTCTAAGGGCCACATGGGAACCCAATAGGTCTTCCTGGCTTGTTTGGAAGAGCCAAGGCAGAACCTCCATTGCAGGTTGACCGTTTAGTTCCAGGACTGTGTATCCTGCCACCTTGGTTACAGTGGCTATGCGATTGGTGGGCTCAAAGCCGTTGCACATGCCGATGCCAAACCTCAAGGATGTGGTCACCAGCATGAAACCTATTGAGTTTTCAAGTACGCCAGCAGGACTTAAGACCCAGGAGGATTGGAGTTGCCAATAATCTCCAGCACAGCCTCCCACAATGGGCACAGATTCTCCCACTGCCTCCTTTAAGGCCTGGAATACCTCAAAATATGGGGAATCTTGTGTTCTGGTAACACCTGGCACAAACAAGATGCCAAAGGAGCGCTTTCCTTGCCTTGAGATCTCCCTGCGATATTCTTCATTTATTGCCTTCTTTACCACATCTTGTGTAAGCAACCTTTGGATGGCTCCATCGGGATCTGCCTGATCGTATTCCACATGACATACCTCTGCTTCTATATAAGGCGATGAAAGGAGGATTATGGAAAAACTCTCTTCCTTTGGGCCATTAAATATCTCCCCTGCAGTGGTACAACCCAAAAAAGGTATGTCTCCCAAGTTCTCTCGAATTTCATCCAATACAGATTTAACAGCATACTTAGGGCTTAGGAAGATGAGCCCCATGGATGCCAAAGCACCATCCATCTGCCCTAAGGCCATTTTTATGGCCTCCCTTGCAGCCTTGTTTGGCTGGGATTCCGTTGAAAGGCCCAAGCCCACCATAAGGTTACCTTTCAAATTCTCCTCCAACTTTGGATACGAAAAATTTTCTTATACTGTGCATAAAAAATTTTTTCAACACCTATGCAACACTTTAAATACACAAACTTTGATTTGAATATTAGCCCAAAGTCATAAAGAGTTCGCAAATTTTTAGGACCCCTAAATTACACTCCGATTAATGCTTTGACAAATAAGATAGGATTATCTATACTTAAAAGATCTTTACACAGGTAGGCACAGTGAGGGTCTTCGTAGCAAGACAACCCATATTTAACAGGGTAAAGAAGGCGGTTGCCTATGAATTGCTCTTTAGGGACGGCCTTCAAAATGCCTTTCCAAAAACAGACGGAGACTATGCCACAAGTAAGCTCTTGATGAATGTCTATACATCTCTGGGAATCGACGAGATAGCAGCCAATAAGCTTATTTTTGTAAATTTTACCGAAAGACTTCTACTGAATAGAATACCACTCATGTTTCCCAGAGATAGGCTTGTAATAGAGATACTTGAAGATGTTGAAGTAACAGAAGATGTGCTCTCAGCTTGTGACGACTTCCTAAAAAATAACTATAAAATAGCCCTTGATGACTTCTTCTTTAAGAAAGATGTGCAATCTCTTATAGAAAAATCTCATATAATAAAAATTGACTATCGGCAAGGTGAAGTTCCCGAAATAGTACAAAGACTAAAGAATTTCAAAAAGATCCTTCTGGCGGAGAAAATAGAAACAGAGGAAGAGTTTCAAGAAGCCTTTAATATGGGTTTCAGACTTTTTCAAGGTTACTTTTTCTCAAAACCCCAAATAATCGAAGGTGAAGACATACCTCCTACGAAACTCAATCTCCTTCTCGTCATCACAGAAATACACAAAGAGCAGTGGGATGTGAGGAAAATTGAAGAGTATATAAAAAGGGATCCTGCCCTAACTTATAAACTTCTCAGGTATATCAATTCAGCATTTTTTGCCATGAATGTCAAGGTTGAAAACATCAAAAAGGCAATAACACTTTTGGGTGAAAAGCAGATAAAAACCTTAATTTCGCTAATTATGCTGGCTGAAACCGTCCAGGGCAAACCCAATGAACTTATATTGAACACAATAATCACCGCTAAGCTTTGTGAAAACATAGCCAAAAATATCAACCTAAATATAGATCCAGAACAGGCCTTTACTACAGGAATATTTGCGTACATAGATGCAATACTTGATAAACCCAAGGAAGTGATATTGGATAAACTCCCACTACATCAAGAAATAAAATCGGCTCTGCTCGGAGCAGATAACCCCTTGGGGCTTGTACTTAAAACAGCAAAGGGATATTTGATGGGAGATTGGGCATCCCTCATACACTGCTCTAATGTTTTAAATATAGATGAAAAGATCCTACCTGAACTTTACTTCTACTCCCTTAAATGGGCCAATGCCTTTGAGTCTTCAGTTTAACCTTTTTTCGTTCATGTCCTTTGACCCCCTCTTTTTTGTTCCTGCGCGCAAAAAAGCCAAAAGAGGGAATGAATCTCCTTGAACCTCTGGTAAGTGGTCAAAGGATTGGATTTAACTTTTTCTCTTTGCATGCTTGACTTTATCCCTTGATTGGGATATTGGCAGGTGCAAAAGCTGCTGTGTTTTCACGGCGGAGCTCTGTCCATGAAACCCCAAGACATCCAAACCCTCAAGATCCTAAAAGAACTTGAGATAAATGCCACCATCTCCCAGAGGACCTTGGCGCAAAGGCTTGGTGTCTCCTTGGGCCTTGTGAATACCTTTCTAAAAAGGCTTGCAAAAAAAGGGTATTTTAAGATCTCTGCCCTTTCCAAGAAAAGGCTCGTGTACATATTAACGCCCAAGGGGATTGCAGAAAAAACAAGACTCACCTATGAGTATCTCGAATATTCAATGAACCTGTACAAGAAGACCTACACAAACCTAAAAAATGCCTTTAAAGAAATCGAGGATTCTGGAATCCACGATTTTGGAATATTTGGAATCGGAGAACTGGCAGAGATAGTATGCATTGTTTTAACCGAAACAAAGCTCAAACTAACCCACATTGTTGATCCGGAGAATGTAGGGCAAGTGTTCTATAAGCATAAGGTTTCTGACATTTCAGACCTGTCTTTTAGCAGGCCAAGTAAAATGATAATTTGCGATTTCAAAAAATTCCAAAGGTATAAGGAAGCTATACAGAAATATTTTGATGAGTCAAGTCTCATAACAGTGCCATTTTGATACTAAGTTTGTGAAGTGTCACAATGAATATATTTTTAAGGAGATGACGATGCAACTGATTGAAAAGATCAAATCAAGACAGGCAATAGTAGGTGTGATTGGTCTTGGTTATGTTGGGTTACCTTTAGTTATAGAATTTGCCAAGAAGGGCTACAAGGTATACGGCTTTGACATTGACGAACAAAAAACTCAAATGTTAAAAAAAGGCGAAAGTTACATCAAGCATATTCCTTCGGCATCCATCGCCCAAATAAGCGATAATTTTTATCCAACTTCAGATTTTTCAAAGCTGGTAGAGGTTGATTGTATAATCGTGTGTGTCCCAACACCGCTAAATAAACAAAGGGAACCTGACATGACCTTTGTTTTTGGCACGGCACAAGTCATTGCAAAATACATTCGGCAAGGGCAACTTGTTGTACTGGAATCCACCACATATCCTGGCACAACAGACGAAGACATGAGGAAAATACTTGAAAAGTCCGGACTCAAGGCAGGTGTGGACTTTTACCTGGCCTTTTCACCTGAAAGGGAAGATCCTGGGAACAAGGAATTCGGCACCGCTAAGATCCCAAAGGTGGTTGGAGGCCTTACAAGCACTTGCCTTGCGGTGGCCAAGGCCCTTTATGATGAGATTGTGGTAAATACAGTCCCTGTTTCTTCCACAAGGGTAGCAGAGGCAGTAAAACTCCTTGAAAACATATACAGGGCAGTAAACATTGCCCTTGTAAATGAGTTAAAGATGCTCTTTCACAGGATGGGGATTGATGTATGGGAAGTGATAGAAGCAGCCAAGACCAAACCCTTTGGATTTCAAGCCTTTTATCCTGGACCAGGCTTGGGAGGCCACTGTATTCCCATTGACCCCTTCTATCTTACATGGAAAGCCAGGGAATATGACTTTTCCACAAGGTTTATTGAACTTGCAGGTGAGATTAACACACATATGCCGTACTATGTAGTGGAACGCACAATAAAAGCCTTAAATGAAAGGGGAAAGGTAATTAACGGTTCAAGGATATTGGTATTAGGCCTTGCATATAAGAAAGATGTTGATGATCCAAGGGAGTCTCCTTCTTTCAAATTGATTGAACTCCTTGAGTCCCACGGAGCAATAGTGGATTACAATGATCCACATATACCAGTTGCCCCAAAAATGAGGAGATACAAAGTGGCAAAGACATCGGTTGAGTTAACCCCTGAAAACATAAGAACCTATGATTGTGTGATCATCTCCACGGATCACTCATATTATGACTCAAATATATTAGAGATATTGCTAAGAAATTCCAATCTCATTGTGGACACAAGGAATTTGGTGGAAAGGGTCTTGGGTAAGCTTGCTTCCCCAAAGCTTGTAAAGGCCTGATGCTGGGCTCGTTACGTCTACCAGGAGGCTCTTAACTCTTCAAAGGTTCACCTTAGCCTTTTCCCTGAGGCAATGAGATTCCACTTCGTAAGTGGCTACTTCGTAACAAGGCCTGGCAAAACGATTATTCCAATACTGTTTTCTTCCTACGACCAAACGAAAAGATTATGAAAAAATATGATGCGGCTCCAGAATATGAGGAGAGGTTGGGCGGGAAAATGGCACACATTGTGGTTATAGAGAATGTCACCCGTGAAATCCTTGACGAATTCATTAAGGACTTAAATGAAGAGGAACTACCTGGTTCATCTTCCTTGATTAAGGAAGATGCTAAAGTCAAGATTCCAAAGGATCGGCACTGATTGGAAACCTGCCTCAACCATGGATCGTAAAGAGGACACCGGAAGAAAGATTTAATCCTCCGGTGGACAATGGCATGAACTTAAAAGAAAGCTGGTCTTGACCTTCTACGACGAGAAGATAATTTTGTGAAGGACATGAAATTAAAAATCAAGGAGGATAAAGTTAAATGAAAAAGCTGATTTTCTTTTTGGTTGCCGTTTTTGTTTTTTTGTCAGGCACAATCACCTTTGTATGTGCGGACCCCACAACTCCTCAGTTTCACCCAGTAATAAAAGAATTTAGCGATCTCTTAAACCAGGATCCCATTGTTAGAATGTATGTTGCCCAAATGGTAGACCAACTTCCTAAGAAAAACAAAAATGTAAAAGATATAAACGACTTTTTGTCTCAGTTGAACCAAATCCTTACAACAGCCCCAAAGTTCAGTAAAGGAGAAGTTGAAGTAACCCCCCTTTCCAACCTTCTTGTTGGAATGATGAACACCCCGGCTGGATTTCATGCCTTCAGGAATGAGAAGATCAACAGCATGATCAGAAAAATATTAAAGACCTGGGGAGAATTTCTCAATAGCGAAAAATCCTTATATGTTCTCAATGATTCTCCTGATGGCTGGAAATCAAAAGAAGCCCAAGAATTCTTAAAGATGGATGACTATATCTATGACCCTAACGACCCATACTGGGGGTATAAATCCTGGAATGACTTTTTTGCCAGAAAGGTAAAACCATCTGCGAGACCGATTGCACAACCAGACAATGACAAAATCATTGTTAGCCCTTGCGACACTACCATATTTAACATAGGTCACAATGTTGGAAAGGTTGATAGGTTCTGGATAAAATCCTAACCCTATTCCCTTCAAGATATGCTAAGCAATAGCCCCTATACAGATCAATTTGTGGGAGGGAGTATCATACAGGGATTTCTTTCTCCTTTTAATTATCACCGTTGGAATAGTCCGGTTTCTGGTACCATTATAAAGGCATGTGTAATAGATGGACTCTATTTTAGTCAGGCAGAATCTCAAGGAATAGACCCTTCTGCTCAAGACAAATCACAGGGATATTTATCCCATGTTCAAACACGGGCACTCATTTTTATAGAGGCCGATGACCCTAAAATTGGTTTAATATGCTTTATGCCCGTGGGTATGGTTGAAGTTTCCTCTTGTATTATTGATCCCAAAATAAAACCAGGTTATCATGTGAAAAAGGGAGAGGATTTGGGTTACTTCCAATTCGGCGGATCCACCCAGTGTCTCATCTTCAGGAAAGGAGTAATCAAGAAATTTACTGCAGTAAAAGGCAGTTTTTATAAGATGGGAGAAGAAATTGCCGTTGCAGAATAAAATACAATGACGAGTTGACAATAACTCAAAAATTAAAGCAGAAAAAGAGGTAATGAGTTAGTTTCGGTTTATACTATCTCCAGGAGCAAAGCCAAAAACTACTTTTGGAGATTAGAGTTTGGGTTTTTGTAGTGTTAACACTATAGTATGTTATCCTTGAAAATCTATTTAATTTCAGGGGTTTTGGTCATTTTTATTTAATTTTAAACGTTTTTGCATAACAATTTTAAGAGTACTATAATGTGCAAGGGGGTGAACAACAGATGAAAAAAGTGCTTTTTAACATTGGATTTTGTTTCTCCATAGTCATACTGCTGGTAAGCATGACGCTTTCCTTAAGCGTATACGCTGAAAACGTGCATCATAATCCCATAACGCTAAAACTCATAAATCTATTAAAGGATCATCCAGAAATAAAAACTATGTTAGAGAGATCTCTTGCGGAAGCTAAAAAAATCAATCCCGACCCAGAAACCAATCCTGCTCAGAGCTTACCCGAACTTTTTAACTACCTTGATCAGGCAGTGGAAAAGCTTCCGGACACACACATTAAATCAGATATTCATTATCTCACTTTTCTTGCTGACCAGCCCTTGCCGGAGTTGAAAAGCAAGGGCTTATTCAAGAATTCCCTCCAATACTATCCACCTTTTGCGTCATGGATGCGGGAGTTTGCCATTGTCCGGGGAGAGTTCTTAAACTCCGAAAAGTCCTGGAATGCAAAAATTTATCGAGAGTTTTATAATGATCCGAGATTTGGTTTGCAGAAAAACTGGTATGAAGATCCATCCAACTGGAAGACCTGGAATCAGTTTTTCGCCCGTTATTTGAGGTCACCTGAGGCACGACCGATTGCCTCGCCTGATGACCCTTCAGTAGTTATTGCCCCAGCCGATTCTATCCCACAAGGCGTGTGGAAGATTGACGAAGATTCAAAAATCAAGGCAGAAAACGGTCTGAAAGTTAAAAATGACACTTATTTCAGTATTGAGGACCTGCTGGGTAAGGACAGCAACTACAAAAATGCCTTTGCAGGTGGAATCCTCACTCACTCTTACTTGAGTCCCTTCGATTACCACCGCTATCATTTTGCCGTTGGCGGAATAGTTAAAGAGAAGAAAATCATACCCGGAAATGTTGCCTGTCCGTCAAAGTGGAACGCAGAAAAAGAGACTTATGATGCTGTTGATTTAATGGGCTTGGGCTGGCAGTTTACACAAACTCGTGGCTATGTGATAGTAGATACCCGAGAATATGGGTTAGTGGCCTTGATTCCAGTAGGGATGGATTTAGTCTCTTCCGTTAATTTTGAAGAAAAAGTAAAAGAGGGAGCTACTTTTAAGAAAGGAGACATGCTGGGCACCTTCCTTTTTGGAGGTTCCGATTTCATTATGCTTTTTCAGGAAAAAGCTAAATTTGAAATCACAGTTCCAAAAGAAGGCTCTATGTACAAGCACCTTCTTATGGGAGAAAGGTATGGGGTGTTGAAGGGGCTAAATGAAAGTTCCTCTGCCAGAACAACTTATGAAGGAATTCTTCCCTGCGCAGACTGTGAAGGACTTAAGACCGAGCTTACGCTGGATCAAGATTTTACTTATAATTTAAAGGAAACATATCTTGCTACACGGGATGGGGACAAAACCTTTACTTCCTCCGGAAAATGGCGGAAGATCAAAGACGGCAAGGGCGATCTCATTCAGTTAAATTATGATAACTCCCAGAAGCTATACAATTTTCGAGTACTCGATGAAAATCACCTGAAAGTTGTGGATAACCAGGGTAATGATATTGAATGTCCCTTCAACCTTGTGCTCACAAAAAAATGATTTTCTATGTAAAAAAATATCCTTCAAGCAAAAAGTGCATAAATAAAACATAGAAGCCACCCTAACTCCAGGTTGGGGCAGGTTCCTAAGTAAATTCTGGAAGGAGGTGAAAACAGATGAGCTTATTAAATACCCTTTCGCTTATACTTGAAATCGTTACGGCTGGTTTAGGAGTATGGTTGGGATTGATGAAAAAGAAAAAATACGGGTGGCTAATTGCACTGACATTTACAATTTATGTGATTTACGATCTTAGCCGGTTTTTGAACTTGGAGCTTCCTGCGAGGGAGCTACTCTTTTTGGCCGCCAGTATATCTATTTTTTGTGCGGTCTGGTTATTGGCAAAACAGCCGTAGGAAGAGAGCACTCAAATATTATAGTTTTGCCATCTAACAATGAGGACGGGCGATGGAACTGGCTCTCCGCATCAGTAATATTGTGCGGCAGAATAATTATACTTTCCCCCAAATTCTGGACAACCTCTTAAGTTTGGTTTATCTCTTATTGAGGATGGCATATAATAAAAGAGAGGGAGGGCAAAGATGACAGGACTTAGGAGAAAACTTGATTTAGCCTTGAAGGTTCAGGTTGTGCTTGAAGCCATCCGGGGTAAGAGGACGATAACAGAGATAGCATCGGAGTATGGCGTTCATCCTAATGAGAATTACTGCCTGGAAAAGGCCTACGAAGAAGACAAAGAAGCATTGCTAAGAAAGATAGGTCAGCTCGAGATGGAAAGGGACTGGCTTCAAAAAAAATTGAACAGCTTCCAGGTGAAGAGAGGAAAGGGTTTATAACTATGGGAGATGGTTTACCCATATCAAGGCAATGTGAGCTTGCCTTCATTCCTCGCTCGAGCTATTATTATAAGCCCATGCCTGAGTCTACATTGAATCTGGAGCTTATGAGGATTATCGATGAGCAGTATATGAAGACCCCTTTTTATGGTATCCCCGGGATGACTGCCTTTTTGAGATCCAGAGGTTTCAATGTAAATCATAAAAGGACAGAAAGGCTCATGTCCCTTATGGGGATACATGCCATATATTCTGATCAAGTATGGTGCTCTGATATCACCTATATTCGGATGA